>JFJP01036948.1_pt1 | contig 132836 bp, 149 predicted proteins | sample 431651 | NCBI WGS metagenome assembly JFJP01 (sample SAMN02602958, study PRJNA72255) | Microbial mat metagenome, whole genome shotgun sequencing project. | biome: fresh water; feature: sink hole; material: water; isolation source: purple microbial (photo- and chemosynthetic) mats found in...
GAAACGACACGCGCCACCGGCATCGAAGGTGGTCTGCGTACGGACCTGACAGCCGAAACGACACGCGCCACCGGCATCGAAGGTGGTCTGCGTACGGACCTGACAGCCGAAACGACACGCGCCACCGGCATCGAAGGTGGTTTGCGTACGGACCTGACAGCCGAAACGACACGCGCCACCGGAATCGAAGGTGGTTTGCGCACTGACCTCACTGCCCTCGCCGCCGCCGTCATCAAGAAAGATGGTTCTGTTGCTTACACCGGCGACCAGTCGATGAACAGCCACAAGATCACCAACGTGTCGGCTCCGGTTGTTGACGGCGACGCAGCGAACAAGGCGTACGTTGACGGCAAGATCAGTAGCCTCGGTGCCGTGTTTGAATACGCTGGTAAACTGAATGGCGCTGGTGTTGATGGAGCCGCTGCTTTCGATCTGGAAACACTGACCACCAAGCACTCCGGTTCGTACTACAAGGTTGCGACGGCTGGCTTCTTCAAGGTTGGTGCTGGTGATCCCTTCTACGTCAGCCTGACGGACGGTCTGGTGTTCAACACCGCCGGTGGCGTTGACAAGATTGACAACACCAATAGCGTGGTTCAAGGTACGACAAACTTCATCGCCGTTGCCGGCAACTCCGACGCTGGCTTCATCGTCGACGTCGCGACCAACTTCAAGACCCGCGTTTCGACGCTGGAAACTGATCTGGTTGACGAAGTCACACGCGCTACCGGTATCGAAGGCGGTCTGCGTACCGACCTGACTGCTGAGACCACACGTGCCACCACCGCCGAAGGCGGTCTGCGTACCGACCTGACTGCTGAGACCACACGTGCCACCACCGCCGAAAGCGGTCTGCGTACCGACCTGACTGCTGAGACCACACGTGCTACCGGTATCGAAGGCGGTCTGCGTACCGACCTGACTGCTGAGACCACACGTGCCACCACCGCCGAAGGCGCTGAAGTAACACGTGCAACGACAGCCGAAGCTGCTCTCGGAACCCGCCTGACGAACTCGCAATTCGTTTACGATGGTTCGACGTCATCGACCAGCCACGTTGTTGTTCACAACCTCGGTAACAAGTACAACCAAGTTATCGTGGTCGACAGCAACGACAAGGTCATTCTCCCGGATGCCATCACCTTCAACAGCGTAACGCAGCTGACCGTGGACTTCATTTCCGCGATCACTTGCAAGGTCATCGTTTCTTCGCCGAAGGTCTAAGCAACATCGTGCAATAAAAACAGAACGGATGTAATAGCCCGTTCTGTTCTCTGAGGATAAGAAATCATGGAAGTAATTGGCAATTTTGATTTCAAAGGCAAAGGTAAACTGCTCCGCCCGGTACTAGCCGGTACGGACTTTCCGCCCGATCCTAGTGTTGGTGAGATCATCTTCAAAGATCGGCGTCTGTTCATCTGTATCGAAGTACAAGAAGGTCTTCCTTTTTGGGTGCAGTTGACGCAAGAGTTGAACACTTACCGTCACAACCAGTCGGTAGCCGCCCTTGAGTGGACAATCGAACACAATCTCAACACAAACATCGTCACGGCTCAAGTTTATGACTCGACGGGCAAGCAAGTAATTCCCGACGAAGTTGATTGCAGTCAAACCAACACAACGGTTATCAAGTTCAACACGCCAACTGCTGGCGTTGCCCTGTTCATGATGGGCGACACGATGGGTTCACCGAAGGCAAACATTTCTCATGTCCAGTCGTTTGTAAATCAGACGATGTGGGTTGTCATTCACAACCTCGGTTACCATCCCAACATCACCTGCATTGTTGACAGCTACGTTGTCCAACCTCAATCCATTGTTCACAACAGTACGATGCAAGCGACGGTAACGTTTAGCATGCCTCAAACTGGTAGTGTTCGCTGCGTTTAAGGAGAATGGTCATGGCAATAAGCATGGCGTTTTCCCACGAACATAAGCAGACTGAAGCTTCAGCAGAGTGGGTTATCAAGCACGGCATCAAGGCAAACCCGTCAGTAAACGTCTCGGTTGTGTACGAGGGCAAACTTCAAGTTATGTTGCCTTTGGAAATCACGTACCCTGATATTGACACCGTGGTTGTCAAATTCTCGACGCCGTTCTCCGGAACAGCACGCCTCGTTTAAGGAACCTTTATGGGCTTTCAATCTACGCAACAACGTTATCGGGCGAAGCCACCACCGACTCCGGTAGTTGCACCGTATTACGGCATGTCAACACTGGTCACTGCCACAGAGAACATGGTGCTTAGTCTGACAGGCCGGGGACCAACGCCGGGTGTGATCGACACAACGTTTCAACTCAATGCTTTAACCAGTTCTGGAAACTACATGTACTTTGCGTACCCTGCTGATTATGGTACCGCACGGTTTCGTGATGTTGATGAAAACTTTGTCGGTGGGTGGGATGGTGCCAACGACGATCCATTTAACGTTTTTGGACCTATCTCACTCATTGTTCACGTTAACAGCGTAGCAATCCCGTTCTATGTGTACAGAACAGACTATCCTGATCTCGGTCTGTGCCATTGGGTTGCGAGTCTTGATCCGGCAGGTTAATCATGCCAATCAGCCTAGCGACTTATATCCAACCAAAGAACGCGACCAACCCTGATCCGGCTTTGCGAAATCGCAACTACGTTGTGGAAGATGTCTACTTGAAGGGTGGGTATCAAGTTCGGCTTGACAACGAAGACCGTGACTCAATTGTCACCATGAATCGTAAAGCCGGTATGATGGTGTTGACGCAAGACACAAACAAGCTTTGGATTTTGTCGTCTGACATGACGACATGGCTTGAATTCAAGGGTGGCAGTGGCGGCGGTGGAAGTTCGGCTGTCGTTGGTCAACGCAATCAAATGAGTTTCACAACAGCATCCTTGGCACCGGGCGCTTCTGTAGATTTTCCCATGCTGACCGGTGCAAGCATCATTGCAAACATGCTGAAAGTTTCTGGCCCCTGTGTCGTTCAAATCTTCACCGATATTGGTCACAAGGACACGAACCCCTACACGTTTGTCGCTTTAACAAATCACCTTGTCGACGATGGGTCGTACGTTGACACCGACGGGGTCTTGATCTTTGGTCGACGTTTCACAGTTCTGATGAATGCTGATGTTCCTGAGACCGGCAACCTGTATTTCCGCATTACAAACCTTCAAGACGCTGCCGCTGCAATAGTTCTTGATATTGAATTTCTGTCACTCGAATCTTAAATCTTCTGGAGAACACTCATGGCTGTTACCACCATCACCAAACAAGGCATCACAACTGTCGACGCTCTTGCCATTAGCTTGATTGCTGATCTGGCAACGATCCTGACGCTGAAGTTTCCGATTTCTCTGGTCGCGGGTACGACCAAAGAAGCAACTTTTGAATCGTCTACCACCGTTGACCCGCTGTTTGCCACGCAACCGTGGCGTTTGCGCATTGAGTCCGACGGCTCAGAGCACCTGCAAATCCAAGCCGGTACAATCATTCAGTTGCCCAACGATGGTGGCAACTCGCTGCTTGACGATGGAGAGACTATCTCCGGCGACTTGGGCAACCACTCAAGTACGTCACCGTCCTCAAATGTTCACTTCTTCAACCGCTCTGCATACCAGCTTGACCAGAAGCAAGCGTACCCGATCAACTACAGCCTTTCCTACACGAAGCACGGCCTCAGCCTCTTCATTTGGGAAACCAGCATGCACGACTCTGGTACAAACTACTCGTGGTTCATCATCCAACGTCCGGTTGACAACTCAACTGGTGCGACGCTGGTTGCAGGCAAGTGCCCGGTCTTCTGCATGTACGCTATCAACCGTGCCGCTGGTTCTGGTTCTGGTGATTCTTCTCTCGCTGCTGTATCTGACGTCATCAACAAGTTTACCGTTCGTGAAGCCGACGTCAATCGTCCGGCTCTTTCATACGACGCGACAATCGACACTGACGACGGCTTCCGCTGTATCAACAAGAAACAGCAAGTTGCGATCACTGAAGACAGCAAGTATGTTCTGACGTTCCCGAATGGTCTGACGACGCAACGTTATGCTTACCCCAACTACGAACTCGACATGCTGGCCTACTCATCGGCTGATGTGCTTTCGGAATCGAGCGTTGCATCCATCACGGTTTACGGCGAAGCTTCTGTCCGTGGTTACACAGCAATGAGCGCGAACAAGCCCCGCAACACAGGCATGCGCGTATTCCAACTCACGTCCGGCACAGACGCAAAGCTGTAAGCGTTATCTTGGGCGAAAACGTTTATACGCTGTCCTGACCGGACTAGCCCAATGTCTGCCTCGAACATGACTGGAGTATCAAATGAAGACCGCTCTCACAAGAGTAACAGATGTAGGTCTTTCGCAAGCTGCCAGCAGTGAAGTGTTTCACGCCGCTGGCACACTCGTTCTCGACTATGGTCAGTTGCTTGTCAACGGCGTGGCTCAGGCTACGCCGAAAGTCGTTGTACTGACGGATAATTTGGTAATTCGTCACAACGCAGGTAGCAACCATGTCGAAACACTTTACTCAGTTGCGACGGTTGGCACAAGCTCTTGGATTTTCTCTTCCACGACAACAACGCCGCCGAACTCGAACAACCCAGTATACGAATCACAGGCTCCGGTCGATCTGATCTTATTTGAAGATTGGTCAGTACCGAAAGTCGAGACCTTCGCACCCCTCTCAATCATCGACGTCAACACGACGTCGTACGCAAAGACCGTCATCCCGTCAGAAGTCGTCGAGCCAACTGGTGAAGATTACTACACGCTGGCCGATACTATTCTGTCTGTCGACCCTTTCAACAACACGATATTTAGAATGCTGGCTGGAACGAAGCAGCAACTTCCGAGTATAGTTCTTGAGAAGGACGCTCACCCGACAAGTGTTGAGTACTACACTGGTGCTGACGGCAGTACATTTTCATTGCTTGTTGCTGCTCAAGGTCAGAACAAGGTTCTGGTTCTTGACGGGTTTGACGCTGTCTACGATAGCTTTGATGCCCTGACACCAACATCGTTGTACGTTGATCGTGCAGCCGGGATGTTGTATGTGACAGAGTATGGCAACAGCACTGTCTTGCGCATAAATCTCAATGACCGCACAGAAACACGATTCACCGTCGGCGCTCAACCTTATGAGCTACACGGGATTGGTTCGTCCGTCTTTGTCGCGTGTCTTGGAGACAACAAGCTTTATAAACTCGGTGGTCCTTCCGTCACCACCGGACTAGCCCCTTGGAGAGTCTTGTGCATAGGAACCAAAGTCTACGTTGCGTGCTCGTTCTCAAACGAAGTGCGCGTGTACGATTCAGCGTCGCTTGCGCTGACCGCAACAATTCCAACAGGAAACATTCCATTCTCTTTGACAGCAACCGCAACAAAGCTGTTTGTTGGTTGCTACGGAATAAACACGCTTGAAGTCTATGACCTAACGACTCTGGAGAAGCTTTCATCAGTCGCTCTTGACACATATGCCTTTGGCGCTGTTGCCAACGCTGCGGCCACAGACATTTTTGTTTCAATCCTAGGTTCTGGATTGCCTGAACGTTTGCATCTTGCAGACTACGTGGTTGATAGGTTTTCGTTTGAGCCTGAAGTTGGCTGCTTGGCTGGTTCTGATCACACGTCATCTGCCGTCTTTGCCAGCGGGTTCCTAGAAACGTTTGCAATGCCAGCGTCGATCCCTCCGGGCTATGGTGCGACACTGTTTAAGAACGGCGTGTCGGTCGGTGAATCAACAACCGTCGCTATTGGAGATTCCCTGACGGTTTCAGCGACTGCGGGTTCCATTCTCAATCCAGTGTATGAAGTCCCTGTCACCATCGGGATGTTTACCAACAGCTATGTGTTGTACACAGACACTACGCCAAACCTGTTCACCCCATTTACTTTCGGTGCGGGGACCGCGTTGCCCGGAGCATCAAGACTGTCAAACGAAATTGACGTCAAGGGCATTCGCCACGACTCTTTGGTGGCGACAACGTCGGCAGGAACTTTATTCAAAAACGGTGTTGATGTTGGTCCAACAACGACGGTTGACAACGGCGATAAGATTTCTGTACAACTCGTTGCTGCACCGTCCGGCATGGTTTCCGCTGACGTGTCTATCGGCTCCGAGTCTGCTACGTATTATTTGTGGACAGTGACCGCTGCAACTCACTTAATCGGTTTTCCAAACTTCTTGTCTGAGGACGGCGTTGAGCTAAATACGGTTTGTGCAAGCACGTCTGCCCCATTGCGCATAGAGGTTCGACCGCAACCAGAACCGATTCCGGTTCCAGACCCACCACCTGACCCGTTGCCCGACCCTTGGCCACCGGTACAGCCTGAGCCTCTTCCGCCTTGGACAGTTCCGTACCAAGTAGTCTCTGGCACCCTGCGCGTTAATGGTGTTGATGTCCCAAGCACCGGTGAGTTGAAAGACTTTGATGTACTTACACTTCTAACAACGTCATCGTCTAAAAACTATGCGACGACAAGTGCTATAGTCATAGTTGATGGACAGCTTTGCGTGTATGGAGTCCGCACCATCCCCGATCTTTTGCCAGATCAGGTGTACTTGAAAGAAGAGTTTGAGTCTGTTCCGCATGCAACGTACGAAACGCAGTTCACGATCACTGGCATCAGCAATGGTCCGTTTGTCAAAGTGCCTGTTAGTGTTGACTGGGGTGATCTGTTTCTAAACGGTAGTCCCGTTACGAGGTTTGCATTAGCTGGTCTTGGGGACGTTGTTCGGTGGAGGCTTCAGGTTGACGGCCCCTTCAGCGGAAACATAAACTATCCGTTGCAAGTCGGAGACGTGGACGCAGTATGGTCATTCCACAACTTGAGTCTGAAAGGCGTCAACAAAGGCCGCATCATAACCGGCCACGTGGAAGATGTCGAGTCTACTTGGACGTACCAGACAACGATCCAGAGCACGGCAAACACCGCCTCTTACTCGATGTCAACGACGGTGCAGCGGAAGTCTGTTGCATTAGCTCCGTATCGACGGACGCCCAATTCGACCAAGGTCACAGCACCGCTGTTTGCAAAGACCAAGCTGCACATCAACACGTTTGAATCTACAAAGATTTATGTTCGACCTGTTCCGGCGAATCGAAACGTTTTTGTTGCTTTGCCGGTGCCAGTGAAGTCAAGGCCAAGTAAGACTTACGCAGTGACCTCGACTCCGGTGGTTGCAAAGACGATCCGGTTCAAAGGTGGTGATAGGGTTTGGGTACGTACGTTCCCGGTCATGCACTTTGTTCTAATCAACAGAGTCCCGACCGCATGCACACGACCGCGTCCGGGCCTAGCCTCAACCTCGGCTGTGAAGATGTCGTCACACAACTCTGGACTATGGCAAGCATCTTTTGAAGTACGTCATACGACAGCGAAGTTGGTTGGCGACACGTTTACTTCATCAAGTCGTGTAGCAGCAGTGTTTGACGATCACCAAGCAACAAAGATGGGCGCGGCCAACTCTGTGTTTGACGCAATGCCGCTGTTGAAAGTCGATGGAAACAACTTTGCTCTCTTCGCAGGGTTGCCAACGGTCAAAGCACAGCCAACAATCAAAATGTTTGCTGCGTTGCCGACAATCAAAGCACAACCGACGATCAAGCAGTTTGCCGCGTTGCCAACAACCAAGTTCAGACCGAAGTACTCAACATGGTCTGTCCAGACGTTTAAGGCGAAGCCTATTGCCAAGCAGCTTGCATCATTGACTGCAAAGCACGTGTCGATTAGAGCGAAACCTGTTGCAACTGCTTGGGAAGCTGGTTCAATCTCGGCATACAAGTTTGTTCCACCGTCGCCGGTCAAGAGCGTGTCATCGCAAAGAACTGCGCTGTATCCAAACGATGACGGTATGTTCTCCAACACGCAAGTTGCTCTTGAGTTTGCACGCACTCAAGGGTATGTCGACATTCAGACATTGCTTGTTGGTTCTCGTTACATTTACATTGGTGACTGCGCAACTCGCAAGGCGCAACATCACATGGGTTGGGTAAGGGGTGGATGATGGCCGGGACTAAACAAACGTGGCGTCATTTCTGCCTTCGGGCAGATGATATATCTGTCCAGCGTAAGATATATGGTCACAACTGCCTATTTCAAATACCAAAACATGTGCTGGTTCAAGGTTGTGCCACTAAGCAGATGGATGTTTTGATACCCAAACGGTTTCAGGGTGCCTTCAACTGCATTCCTGAAATCGTGACCCCACCTGCTCATGGATCGTTGTTGTTCACTGGTACCGGTTGGGAATACACACCAACCGGTGTTTGGGTGGATGACGAGTTTACATACGTGGTGAAAGTCAACCACCTTGTTTCAAACCTTGGTACCTGCACCATACTCAAATAAGGGAGTTTGCAATGCCTCTGATGATGCTCGTTCCAAAGTTCAAAGCAAGTCAGTTTATAGTTATGTGGGGAATGAGCACTCAGGCACTTGCAACTGAGTCTATGGTTCTTGGATTGGCTACGCGGTCATCGGCACCAAAGACCGTAAACAGAACCTTCGCTCTCACTGCCCCTGCTGATTCTGGACTGTACATGTACTTTGCTTCACCCGTGTCTGCTGGACCTGTTCAATTTTATGATGTTAATGCAAGCTTCGTTGGTGGGTGGGATGGTGCCAACGACGATCATTTTGGAATCTATGGTCCCTTGACATTGGATGTGCTGATTGATGATGTCGTCGTTCCATACTATGTCTACAGAACGGACTATGCTGATCTTGGTCTGTGTCACTGGCAAACGAGTCCTCTCGTTGACTAAATTTTGACTTAATAATTTAAGCAGCGTACAACGAACCTGCTTTCCTCAGCCGCTCAACTGTTTTATTGGAGACTCAAATGCTTATTGATGGTATCGAACTAGCCGAAGGTAGTCAGATTAAGAACCCGGCACTTGCAACTGGCCCCGATTTTCCAGCGAACGCTGACAAGGGTGAGCTTTTCTACAACGAGACGCTTCAAGCACTGTGCATCAATGACGGCACCAACTGGGTTGTGCTCGGCGCTGTTCGTCTGGTTGCTGGTCGCTCTGGCGAAGTTGTTCTGGACGTCACCGACGTTGCAAACGCAGTGGCCGTTGCTCAGATCGGCGCAATGAACGGTGTTGCTTCACTCAACGGACAAACGCAAGTCCCTGACGATCAAATCAACGCTTACAACAAAAACACGTCGGACGCACGCTTTGTGCACCAAGATCAGGTTGGTGTTGCGAACGGGATTCCAACGTTGAACACCGTCGGCCAAGTGCCTGATGAACAAGTCAACACGTACACCAAGATCGAGATTGACCAGAAGGTCGGCAGCGCAACGACCGCGCAGTACCACGCAACGCCGTACGACATTGCATCAGCCGTCGTCAACAAGCCAGCCGGTGGTGCGAAGGTGCTTCGCTTCGTTGCACCGCGTGCTTTCAAGATCATCACCAACGCCGTCGGTTCAATCTTCCGCGCCGGTGCAGTATCAACTGGAACCGTGATCTTTGGCCTGTTCAAGAACACGACGCAGATCGGCACTGTTACGTTTTCTGCGGGTGCTGCAATCGCAACGTGCGTGATTACAGAAACAACATTCGGCATTGGCGACGTGCTTGGCATGGTCGCACAGCCGGTTCAGGATGCTACACTTGCTGACGTGATGTTTACGATTTCAGCACAACTGTAACAGCAAGTATGTTGGAGTTACGATAATGAGTCAAGTATTTGCTACGTGGGATTCAACGGCATGCGCGGCTTCAATCGCACTGTCTTTAGGTGATTTAAAAGCCACGACTACACAGAGTAACGCTGGGAGCGTAAAAGCAACCCTAGGAAAGTCTAGCGGTAAGTGGTACTGGGAAGTTGCACAGACTGGCACGCAAGGGGCTGTCATAGGGGTTGCAAATTCTTCCCTTCCTACTTCTGCTTGGGTAGGTATGGACGGGAATGGCAAATCCTATTATTCAAATGGATACGTTTTTTCATCTGGATCGGGAGTACCTTACGGCGCTGCCTACTCCGACGGCGCTGTTATAGGTGTTGCACTCGATATGGACGCCGGTACCGTCTCGTTCTACTTGGATGGGGTGTATCAGGGCGTTGCTTTCAGTGGTCTTACCGGAGTGTTGTATCCGGCGGTTGGTACTGGCGGAGACACCTCTTGTACATTCACTGCAAACTTTGGTGAAACTGCTTTTGCCTATACTCCTCCAGAAGGTTTCTCCGGCCTCTACTCAGATTACGGTACTACCGAGGCTACACATTGGCGCATTCGCGCAACAGATGCGTCGTGGACAGCGGATCAAGGTGGATACATCGCCGCCGTGCGTAGCGTTTATGCGTATGCCTCAACAGATAGAAGCGGCCCTAATTTGGCGTCCGGCGTTGTAGCATCAGCATCTTCGCAATACGATGCAACCCTCTACACACCTGATAAGGCGTTTGACGGCATCAACGATACTGCGTGGGCTAACCAAAGTGGTTTAACTAGCTTGTCTTGGCTTCAGTTTATTTTACCAACTGCGGCCACAATCCGCTCGTTGAGAATAGATTGGTGGAATAACACTGGCACAGGAAGCACGCCCCGGAAGTTTGATCTTCAGTATTCTCTTGATTCTGGCGTTACGTGGACAACAGCCGCGTCAGGAGCAGTTGGTAATCCCGGCACGTCGGACCCGGTAAGTATCTTGACAAACATTCCAGTTCTGGTGGTTTCGACTGACCAACTCTGGAACAAGGTTGTCTGTGCAATGCCGATGGATGGCGAAGACAACAGCACCAGCTTTGTTGACCTGAAGGGCCACACGTTTACTGCTGTTGGCAATGCAAAGATAACAACTGCCATTAAGAGGATGGGCACAGCAAGTGCCTCGTTTGACGGTGTTGGGGATTATGCCTACATGGCCGTTAGCGATGACTTTACGTTCCCCGGTGACTTCGCTGTTGACGGCTGGTTGCGACCGACTGCCTCGGCAAGCACTGCTGATGTAATTGGTACTGGTACGAATTATGCGTATCTCGGCTCTGGTCTTGGTGGTTGGACTATCTCTCTGTGCGGTGATGTTGTTCACTTCGGCTACCAGTTCAACAACTCGTGGGTGTTTGAAGCAGTTTTCACAGGCTCGTCCGTACCGCTGAACACAGACACGTACTTCCGTTTGTATAGAGAGGATGGGGTAATCCGTCTAGCTATCAACGGTGTGTTGAACCCCGTGTCACACAACTACAGCGGTACGCTTACGTCAAACGCCTATGGTCTGCACGTTGGTTGTGGTGCAGGTGCTTTTGCCTACCTCTACACAGGCTCGGTCGACGATCTTCGTATCACAAAAGGTGCTTCGCGTTCTGCTGACCTGTCAGTCCCTACTGAAGCCTTTCCGACTTCACAGGGCGCGCCGACTGCAACCGCACCAGATGCACCTACGTCAGTTGTTGCAAGCTCACCAACAGCAAGCTCGTTGTCTGTTGCGTTTACCGCGCCGGTGAATGATGGTGGGTCACCGATCACCAGCTACACGGTTACTTCAAACCCCGGAGGAAAGACTGCAACAGGTTTGTTGAACCCACTAGTCGTGTCCGGTCTGTCATTTGGAACCAGCTACACGTTTACGGTCACGGCGACAAATGCGATTGGGGCAAGCGAGGCAAGCGAGGCAAGCGAGGTAGTAAGGACAGACGACAAGATTGTTGCATCGCAGTTGGGTGTGCATTCGTTCCAGCTCGTCGTGCCTGCCGGTGCAATTGCGGCTGAGGTGCTGCATGATCTACGTGCAGTGATTGCCGACTACGGTTGGGATGTTCATGATTCTGCGTACAACGTGTTCCGCTGTCTGAATGCTGATGGTGTGACGTATAAGTACCTACGTCTGGCGGTAGTTGGGACAACGGATTCGTATGCAACGACCGAGGTGTATGAGTCGTGGAATGGGACAACGCACGTGGGATTAAATCGTGCGGGTCCTAATTTAAGTGGGCAGACAGTTGCTGATTACTCAAAGACTGCTTTCCGTTTGACTTCGCCGACGCAAATAAACACGGTCAATGTGTATTGCAGCCCACGTTGGCTTGCCTTCGGGTCATACACTGATGTTAACGGCGTCCTCGGTTACAACCAGACGATCACCGCTCCGAATGCAGCACGGCCTGAATCACGAGAAGCAGAAAACACTCCAAAGTCAAGCTACGACGTATCAATCAATACGTATTCTGGTGTGTCTGGATGCTTTGAGTTCTCGCGTGAAGGACTGGCAGTCCATGGCGAGGTGCCTTGCTTCTTCTGGACGCACACTGCATGGTCTGTTGATGACAAGTTGGTGATCGACACGACAAACAATAAGCGGGCGCAGCACGATGCATTCTTTACCACGTTTGAACCTCGGTCACAAATCAGCCACGGCATTTTGCCAAGTACGATTGACCAAGCGGGAACGAAGTACACGCAAGTACCAATTACGTTTACTACCGCGTTTGTAGATCAGATGGATGGTCGATTCTTGCGTGAGCCGAATGCAGCATTCCCACCAAACGTGTTTAACGGCATGAATCAGGTGATCGATCTTCCGTGCCGATCCCAGTATGGTTTCTTGGGAGTTGTGTATGGCTTGAAGTTGTGCCATCCAGACAACACGTTGCCGTCGATCTTCCAAAGTAAGGACTTCACTTGCGACAGTAATTTCAATATAGTGAAAGCCGGTTACGGTGACTTGACGAAGCATTGGCCAATCGTTACACGCCTAGTCAAGTCTGTTGCCCAGTATGATCGAACTGGTGTGTATCACAGCGATCCAGTTTATGGAAACCAGTGCATCTATTCATACGGCAATGTCGATTGTAACGGGTGGATGTATGGCTACAACTGGTGGGGCAATCACCAAACGTGGGGTATTGTGAATTACGACAATTACTACATGTTTACCTGGGCACTGGCAAAGAATCAAACGTTTGATTTCCGTGCAAGGTTTTACATCCCTGCATAGTCTGGTGGCGTGAGCCACGTAAGTAAGGGCGTGCAGTCTCGACGCTAATGACCACCGGGCTGGGAATTGACCCAGCCCGTCAATTTAGGAGCTTCAACATGTCTGTAACAACTACCCAGATTGGTACCAATTCATTCCAGCTCGATTACACGACTGGAACCACGCAATCTGAAATCAAGGCCGCTGTCGAGGCTGCCGTCACCGCCGGTGGCTGGACGGTGTTTGATGCGGCTGCTATCGCTGGTGGCATGGGCGTTTGCTACTCGGCACCGAACGCTGACGGCGCTTCGACCAAGTACGTCGTGATCGACTATACTGGTGGCAACATTGTCATTAAGCTGTACGAAACGTGGAACGCAACGGCACACACAGGTACGAATCTGGCGACTGGCAGCGATGTCACCGCCTACGGTGGCAAGTATGTGACGAACGCACCGGGTCAAATCTTTGTCTACGTCTCTCCGCGTTGGCTGGCGATGGTCACGCGTGACCCGGCCACTGGTCAACTCAACTCGAACACTGCATGGCAAGGCGTTTTCGGCGCGTTTGAAGTTGCACGTGACAATCCTGAAGATACGGCAGTCGCCGGTTATCCTCCGGTCATCTGGCTCAACAGCCACTTCCTGTTCCTGAACCCGACTGCTCCGTCCGCTCTGTCGTGCTGTGCATTCATGTCACGCACTCGTTCAGGTGCTGTTGGCGTTGCTGCATTGGTTGAACTCGGCACACTGCTCGGCAAGCCACGTTCGGCTTCGACGATCAAGACGCAAGCGTTTGTCCCGACCTCCACGAACCTGTGGAACAACAAGGACTGGTCACTGACGCTGTACGCATCGGAGCCGGGTGGAGTTGTTCGCGGTCGCGTTTATGGCCTGAAGGCGTTCACGTACAACAAGAACCTGTTCATGGACAAGGCTGCGGTCAACTGTGACGGCGATTACTTCTTCAACAGCAGCGGTAGCGCCGCCGATCACTTCGTGATTATCTCCGGCACCTACGGTTCGGCTGCTGGTCGCGTTCTGATTCCGGCGTAAGCAACTGAAGTGAAATACAACTCGGTGGGGAGACTCACCGAGTTCTTGTAATAACAACTAAAGGTGCAGACATGCCTGTTATCTACATATCGCCGTATTACTCAATGCTTGACCACTCCTTGTCTCTTGAAGGTTTGGCTGGCTTTCGTTACTTTGACCGGTACGGAGGCTCACAGGCTGTCGCACTAAACTCTCGTGCATACGAACCAAGTAGTGCACTTGCAGGTGTCGCTAGTCAGCCGTATGTCTGGTCAAAATTCATGTTCTCTGAAATGGGAGCATCAGTCGATTGGCGTGAAGGTGCTAGCTTCAATCTGACACACGTCGAAGCAGACGAACCGTTTGTGGTACGCCACCCGTACGCACAGATCGACACGACAAACTACAGCGCGTCATTCACTCCGGGTTCTGCGTTCACCGCCCCGGCTGCTGATGTTCGCCTGATGAATTGGTATCAAAACGTTGACAGTGCAAACGCACAAGCAACGTCAAGTCCGGGTTGGGTTCCCGGTGCCGGTATGTTGGCTGGTGAAGCCGACAGTTATATGTGGTACTTTGGTCTTGATGGATCAACAGCACGTGCAACTGGCGTCAAAGCGTTCCCACCAATCGGTGGTGCTGGTGAAGCAAACAGCCGCATGTGGTACTTTGGTCCTGACGGCGCGACCGCTCGTGCAACACTCAGTCCGGGTTGGGTTGACGGCAGCACGCTGATCGCTGCTGACGTAATGAAGCAGACGCGTAAGATTGCGGAAGGCGAAGTTGACGCCTCCAATATAACGCAAGTGTATCCGGGACAAATACCGACAACGGCAGTTGCTCCAGTAAAGACCGTAAACTACTTCGACTCACTTAGTAATATTCAAACTGGTGGATCAATAGCGAACGGTTCATGGTGTTCAATGTATTGGAACATCAATCAGTCTTCTGGAATTTCATACTATGAGTTTGCAACCTACGGAAATGCACTGGCCTTTGGATTTTTAACATCTGGATACCAGCCTGCAAGTTGCGTCTACAGCTATGCCGTACCTCTAGGAGGTAAATTGCTGTCTGGCATTGGCGTAAACGTTTTGGATGCGGACGCCACTGATTACATGGCGCATTCAGGGACGGTTGCAGATAGTCCGGGAGACGTGTTTGGAGCACTGCTAGATATTGCAAACAGGACTGTAAGGTTTTACCGGAATGGAGTTTTGTTCGCTTCATACTTGAACATACCAACCGGAAGATCGTGGAGACCGGGGATTTCGTTTATCGGAAACGCACCAACACTACGGTTCAAGACTAGTGAGTTTACCAAGAAGCCTGACGATGTTTCACCAACAGAAAGTCCGGGCGGTGTGTATGACGGAACTGCTGTTGGTCTTGCTCAAGCATACCTCAGCAAGATTGAGGATGAGACATTGCAGAATCTCGTTGCTCAGTACTTGAACAACCCGCCGAGTTCGGTTGCAGTCAAGACTATTAGTGGAAACGTTCTTGAAGATGCGAAGCTTAACAACGGGACGCTAACAACGTTTGGTCTTTCCAATGGCTACTGGAACTCTTCATTCTGCCCTGTTGAAATCAAGTCAGGAAAAGCATACTTTGAAGTTGTAGCAAACCTAGTAGGAAATTCATTCACCATAAGCTTTACAACTGGTGATGGATCACCGGTCAACAATGGAGATTTCAATTCTGGACAATACGGTATTGGAACTAGTGATGGTGCTTGGCCTATCAATGGCAACTCGCTAACTGCAAACGTAAATGCACTCTCTTACAGCTACTATATTCAGGCTGACACAAGCTGGAGCATGGGTGATGTACTCTCAGCCATGATCGACATACCGAATCAGAAAATCAGGTTCTATATAAACGGTCAGTTGCGTGGTGAGATCACGGGCATACCGCAAAACAAGACGTATCGTGCAGCAATGTGCGCAGTGAGCGACACGTACATCGCAAGATTCAATCAAAGTAGTTGGTCAATGGCGACAGCTTGTGGTTACACTGTTCCAGAAGGTCTACTCGGCGGACCCGTTGATGGGCAAGCAGTTGGTACCTACATCTACCAGATGAGTGATGACGATGTTGATTCTTCAGCACCAACACTTGTCTATCAAGGTCAAGTACCTAGCACTGTTGCAAACGTGGAAAAAGTGGTCAACGCTTTTGAAGGTGCGTTGCTGAATAACGGGCAACTATCAGGTGCATACTCACCTTGGACAACCCTGTACTGCACGAAGAGTGCAGTGTTGGGCGGCAAACACTACTTTGAGGTTTTCGCTAAAAACAGTAGCGGCCACCTTGCGCTTGGGTTCACTAACGAGGCTGGCCTGTCAATAATTGACAATGCGCAAACTCCGTTTGGTGGATATTACCTGACGACGACGACGAACCGGAACGTGACAAACCCGGAAGCAAAAGTGTACGCCTTCTACCTTAACCAGTGGGCTAGTCCAGTTGGTGGGTATGTATACGGTGTCCTTCTAGACACTGTAGCCAGAACGATCACGTGGTACGTTAATGGCAGCATTCAAGTCTCGTGTATAAACATTCCTCTTGATAGGACTTGGATTCCATCGGTGAGTATTTGCAACGACGCGTGGGTTACGATGAGATTTAATCAGGCAAGTTGGACTCGGTTTTCTGGACTTGGCGTACAATTAGCGACTGTTGCTCCGGGAGGACCAGTTAACGGTCTTGCTGCCGACGCTCTTTTCTTCAAGAAGAACGAGAATGAAGTTGTATCAACAAACCCTGTTGCTGTTTACTCTGGACTTGTCCCAAGCACGGTTGTTGCACCACAGAAGATTTCAAATGCTTTGGAAGGTGCAGTGCTTGATAATGGTGGGACTGCTGCATACGCTCCTTCAGACAATTGGCACACGTGGTTGGCAAACAAGTCTGCTACAGGTGGTAAGATGTATTTTGAGGTCTTCAAGAACTCTGGTACAACAACCGGTATGTTTGGATTTGTGACCAGTATAGGCGCTCAAGCTGCCTCTCTAAACACATTGGGACCGACCGGTTCGTCATTAACGAACTCTATGGTGGCTGTGACAAACCAAGGTGCAACTGACTACGCCTACTACCCTGACAGCTATCAGAGTTGGTCAAATGGCGATACGTTCTCAATGCTGTTGGATATTGACGCAAGGACACTGAAGTTTTACAGGAACGGTGTTTTCCTAAACGGCTACTCCAACTTGCCTTCTGGACGAACGTGGACACCCGCGATTGTCAGCTACCAGTCGATGTACGCAACTGCAAAGTTCAATATCAGCACTTGGACTTATGCTGAGTATATCGGAGGCGTGCCTGATGTCGGTTCTCCGGGTGGTGTTGTAACAGGGTACGCCGTAGACTTTACTAGGATGCGCGTTCAAGAAGATGAGGCAGCGAACATTGTTCTGCACGCTGCTGCTGCTGAAGTTGCATGGATGGATGGTGCGACTCCACGGTACTTGGTTTCTGATGACACTGCTTGGGGTTCGTCGCAAGGTGTGTGGACGGCTGAACTTAGTAATTTGAGTTCTCGCAATCCTAGCATTGACCAAGAGGCAGAAAACCTTATTGCAGGTGCACGGAACGATGTTGCGCTCGGAGATTCGTGGATAAGCTGGACACCGGTCTTGGTTAAAGCGTCAAACGTTGGAACTAGCACAGTGTACGACATGTCAGAACTGAGCGTGTTCTTGACTGCTGATCTGGTCCGACTGCCTCCGCCAAAAGGTCTTGACGTTGTTCATGCTGAGGAATTACAAGCATGCGTTGACCTAGCAAGCATGACACGTTGGGACTTCCGAAATGAAATGATGCTGTACCCGTTGAATGTTCAACCCACAAGTGGACTTTCCAACACAACTGGCTTCACAACCGAAGGTTAGTTGCCTTCTTTAATCTGTATCACCCTTCTGCATTTTTAAATCTGGAGAATTGAATCATGGCTATGACTGCAACAACGAAACTTGGCAACAACACTTGGGTTGTCTCTTACGCGATGGGCGCGACGATTGCCGACATTTCACTGGCAGTTGGCGCGGTCGTTGTCGGTGCAGGTTGGACGGTGTTTGATGCTGCTGCCGGTGCCAACGCGATCTGCTACCGCGCTCCGAACTTCGACGGTTCGACATACAAGTATGTTGTTCTCGACTACAACACCACCGGCTGGATGCTGATGAAGGTGTACGAAACGTGGAATGCAACGACGCACATCGGCACAAACATCGTTCCACACGCGACCGACGTGACTATTGGCTACCAGCAAGCACTAAACCTGACGACGGACAAGGGTTTGATCTACCTGTTTGTCAACTCGTCATATCTGGCGATGATTATCCGCCAGTACACGACGTCGATCTTGGGCAACAGTCTGACATGCGGTATCAGCGGTTGCTTCGAGTTCTCGCGTGACAATCCCGATGACACGGTTGCTGCCGGTTTCCCGACCCACTGCTTCCTCAACACCGGTATCTTGGGTGAGAACAACGTTGCAACGAACGAAACGATCAGCTTGCCGCGCACCAAGTCCGGTCAGACTGGCGTTTCACAATACGGCGAAGTCAGCACCGTGTTTGGCAAGACGTTGTACACCACGCCTTACACGATGAAAGACTTGCTGCCGAACGCCGTCAGCCTTTGGTCAGGAAAAGACTGGGCCGTCAGCTTGTACGTGCAAGACGGTATCCCAACTGCTCCTTCGGTTCGTGGCCGCATCCAAGGTCTCAAGGGCTTCACGCAATCGCGTCTCAACTTCATGGATCGCATCCAAGTTCCTTGCGATGCACAACTGAACTACGATCCAGAAGGTACGTTGACCGCCCACTTCGTGATTCCCGGCGGCAAACAAGGTCCGGGTCTGTACACGGTTCGCTTCCTGATCCCGGCGTAATTTGTCATGAAAACAGTTGCCAGTCTGAAAGCCACCTTCGGGATGGTTGAACCAGAACAGAAGGACGAGAACGGCAACGTTCTCGTTCCAGCAACAGATTTGGATTGGGCGAAGGGCTTCAGCTTTTACGCTGTTCCCATTGCGCTGTTCCCAAATGCCGAAAACCCTGTTGTTGCAATGTTTGAAGAAGTCAACAAACCGATTGCCGACGCACCAGTGTTTCCAGCGCCTGAACTTGATGAAGGTGAACCTGCGATCAAGACTCATCTTCCAGCGTACGTACAAAACATGCGTGCTGTTGCTGATGAAGAGTTTATCTACGTCGCTGCAAAAGGAACAGACTTCCCGTTGGGAACATTGATGCGAGAGTAACGCACGAGTGGGCACACTGAAGTCTAGAAAATAGGATTTCAGTGTGCCCTTATCCGTTCTACTCTAAATTTTGGAGATTCAAATGAAAGCAGGTAGTCTTGAACTAGCAGAAGGCGCAAGCTTCAGCAACAGGCCCAGTCGCAACTTGCCCCGCCCTCAACACCTGCTGCACCCTGACGTAGCGCGGTCGGTGATCTGATGGTCACCGACCAACACACACAACATAAGGAGTATATTCATGCTTCCAATACCACCGTCGGTTGCAACGTTCTTTGGTAAGAGGATTGTACAAGTAATCATCATTCTCGGTCTTGTCGCGTTTCTTGCATACGCAGCAAAGTCATACCATGACAGTGTTTACGAGTCTGGAATGACCGCAGGGATCGCCAAGGAAAACAAGGTTTGGACTGAACGCGAAACCAAACGAATCGCGGAAGAGAACCAGCGTATCGACGATCTTGAAAAGGTTGCACGTGACTTGGCAGATGCCCATGCGAAAGAAATCAAGTTGCGTGATGCACGAATCGCGAAACTCGACAAGAAAGTCGCAGAAGCCAAGCCGCGCATCAACACGATCATTTACAAGTCTGACGGCACGCCAAACAGGTCATGTCCGACAAACACACCAATATTCCTCGGCACTGAATTCAGCGACCTGTGGAATCAATACAATCACGAGGTCTGGAAATGAAAAACTTTGCTCACGGCCTGTTGCTCACTGCAACGCTTTCTGTCTACGTGTTTGTGTTGTCAGCATGCGCTACCGAGCCGCGCACCATTGCACCGCCAGCAGACAACGACCGCAAGGTCCACATTGACGAACGGTTGATGCAAGAGTGTGTTCCGCCAACTGACATTGCACCGAATCCTCAACCATCCGACGTCCTTGAGCAGCATAAGAAGGACGTGATCGCATTCAAAGAGTGCGCAGACGGCAAGCGTGATTTGATTTCTGTTATCCGCAAAGCGTTTGAGTGATTTTCTAATTTAGATTTTTACGGAGAAACAAACATGAAAATGAGTAAGACGGACGTGTATCGCACGATTGCTTTTTCTTCAGTTGGCTTGCTTGCACTTATCCCTATGTGGGAAGCCAGCCAAGTGCTGTTCTACTTCATAGGTGCAATTTCTCTGATCGCACTGTTCAGCCACTTTGCACGGAAGCTCTTTTTCCCATACGTTGACCTACAGGAGTTTGCAAACAAGGCTTTGGAGAACTCAGTGGCAGCAGCAATTGTGTTTGCCTCAGTGACCTTTCTGATCTGCACGCTGGTATATGTTGCTGGCGGTTTAATTGGGTTTTCAAAATGAAAAAGCTGCTGTGCATGCTAATGGCTATGCTGGTAAGTTGCACGCTGAACGCTGCACAGCAACTTCCACCCAACGCCGTTAAGAACCTTCCACTTCTGAAAGAAGCAATTGCAGCTAAGTGGCCTCAATACCAGTTTCCACATTTCATTGCCGCGCAAATCCAACAAGAGACTTGCATCAGCCTGAAGCATAGCAAGTGCTGGACGTCGCGTGCTGAGCTAAAGACTTCAAGAGAATGGGGCGTGTCGTACGGCCAATTCACTATTGCCTACAACGCAGATGGTAGTGAACGCTTCAACGCGTTTGAAGACGTGAAGAAGTTGGACAAAGACCTTGCATCATGGGATTTCAACAACCGCTATGACGAGAAGTATGGGATGTTGGCTCTGGTTGTGCGTGATAGAAGTGAACACGCGTATGCAACCGGTGCCGCAACACTTCTCGATCAGGCGGCTTTTGCGTTCTCTGCTTACAACGGTGGTCGCGGTTCAGTGTTGAGAGATCGACGCTTCTGCAAGACACAACCCGGATGTGATCCAAACGTTTGGTTTGGCAATGTTGAGAAGTACAGTTACAAGGCAAAGACCGCAGTCAAAGGGTATGGGAAAAGCTTCTTTGAAATCAACCGCGAGTACGTCAACAACATCGAAAACAAAATCGGACCTGTGTATAAACCTCACTTCAATAAGAGTTGACCATGCCTACCGCCTACCTGAAGAAACTCAACGAAACAACTGGCATTGCCCTCGACAAGCTTGAAGAGTATTGGGGCCGTGCAAAGAAGCTGGCGAAGAAAAACAAAGACGCTGTTGGTGAGAATTACTGGCGTTACACTATGGGCATTATGAAAAACATGGTGGGCGTCAGCGAGTCGAAAGACCATGCAAACTTTCCACAGTGGTGGCGTGACATGGATCGTGAAGCTCGCAAGAAGTATTTGACCGAGCATCCGAAGTCCCGCTTTGCCAAACGTCTCCGCAAGCTTGAGAAGTCTGGAACGGTCAAGAAGCAAAAAGCCGCTCACAAGAAACGTCAAGCAGAGTTGGAAGAGACGTTTAAGAATGTCGAATCTCCGGTCAAGTTGCCTGATCCCGAACCCGAACCCGAACCGGTTGGCAACGATGGACCTGATGATGACTTTGCAGACCAAGTTGATCCAGACGAAGTTGAAAAGGATGTAGAACCACAACCAGAGTTTGAAGGAAACGATGACCCTGATCCGAACTTCGCTGACCAAGTTGATCCAGACGAAGTCGAGCAAGAAAAACCAAAACCGGCACCGCGTAAGAAGACCACGCATTCTTTGAAGTCTGTTGCCAGCCGTCTTTGGAAGCGCGTACGTCAACGTACACTTGGAACACTGCGACACCACAAGCAAGGATTTCATGCGATAGAACGGTTCTTGACCGGCGGTGAGTTGTCAGAAGTAGAAATGGCCCGTGCAAAGCGCACTGCTGGACTGGCTGCTAAACTTGTTCTTGGTTCATTGATTGGTCTTGCGTTGTTCACTCCGCTCAGTGGGTTGGCTCAAGAACTTGGTTCTCACTACCTCAATATTCAAGCTGGTTCCTCTGAGTCTAGCGACATGTATTCTGAGTCTGCTGACACGGAAGATACTGCTGCAAAGTTTACCGACGGCTTCCATGCGTGGCTTGTCGAACAAGATATTCCGGCGCTTGCCAAACAACTCAAAGGAATGAAAAATGACGATTAAGCCTTACTCGGCGGTCCTGACGACTGCGAACAACATGGTCACAGAAGCGAAGAAGAAAGGCTTGAGTGCGTCGAAGCCGATTCGCATTTCCATCCTTGGTAGCAACACGCAAGTTGACTACCCACCAAAACGTGAAGTGATCATTTCATACGGTCAACCACCTATCTCAAAGTTTGATTTTGAACTTTGGGTCAATCCCCTAAACATGCAGACGTTTAGAAGCAACCCATATTCAGATTCGTGGGACTTGGTTCTGAACTACGATGACTTGTTTACCAACCCGGCATCAGCATCAGCAGGTGGAGGCTCAACTTCGTTGAGTCAGCCGGTCGATGCTGTTTCTGACCTCACATCGTTGAACACCACAAACATACCAGACAGGACGATGATTTACGTGGAAGCCGAAAAGGCGATCTACGCACTTGATTTACAAAGTACTGATCCAGTCTCTCCCGGTGTTTTAGCACCTGACGTTGGTCCGGGACGCTGGTATGTGATTTCCACGCAATCAGGAACTTTGGGCAATATCGACGGTGGCGTGTATTAAACCGTTACAACTAATTTACACCCGTGCATGACAGCATAATTATCTTTCCAATTTGGAGCTTTAAAATGACAAATCGCGTACAACTGCGTCGCAGTACAACCCCCGGCCTCGTACCGCTGCTCGCTGACCTGCTCGTCGGCGAAATGGCGTTGAACCTTTCCGACAAGAATGTGTTCTACCACAGCGGTTCGGAAGTCGTTCAACTCAATGCTGCCAAGAACATCGTTCAAAACAGCAGCAACCGCTTTGTTAGCGACGCGCAGATTTCAGCGTGGACTGCTGGCTACACTCTGCCAGTCGCAACTGCCTCAGTTCTCGGCGGTGTGAAGATTGGTGCAAACATCGACGTTGATGCAAACGGCGTCATCAGTCTGGAAATCGCATCGGCAACCAAGAACGGTATCCTGTCGTCTGCTGATTTCGCGGCTTTTGCTGCCAAGCAAGATGCACTCGGTTACGTTGCTGTCAACAAATCCGGCGACACGATGGGAGGTCTCCTGACTCTGTCAGGCGCACCGGTTGCTGGCAACGATGCAACGACCAAGAACTACGTTGACACTGCTGACGCTGTCAAGCTCGACAAGGCCGGTGGCACGATGTCTGGTCTGCTGGTTCTGTCTGCTGATCCGACGCAAGCCCTTGGCGCTTCGACCAAGCAATACGTTGACAACGCCGTCAATGCACTGTCTGGTGAGTACGCTGCTCCGGTTCAAGCACTGACCGACCTGTCGGCAATCAATTCGGCAACGATCCAAGACAAGCAAATGCGTCTTGTTGAAGATGCTGGCGCAATCTTCCGCTTCGACGTGCAAGCAACGATGGCTGCTGATGGTACCGACGTCATTGTTCCTGCTGACGCACCTGTCACCGGTCGTTGGGTGAAGATTCAATCTGCTACGCAATCTCACGAAGCGTTGAAGAACCTGCAAGGCGGCGCGAACGGCGATCACCTGCACTTGACGACTGCCGAAAAGAACGGTTACGACGATCACCTTGCATCGTACAAACTGCACTTGACTTCAGAACAGAACACACTGCTCGACGGCATCAACGCGTCGGCTTCTGAAATCAACTATCTGGTCGGCGTCACAAGCAGCGTTCAAACGCAAATCGACGGCAAGCAAGCAAATCTCGGTTACACTCCGGTCAACAAGGCTGGCGACACGATGCTTGGTGCACTGATGATGTCGCAAGACCCGGTCGCAGCGATGGAAGCGGTCACGCTCCAATTCCTGAAATCGTACGTCATCGACTGCGGTACGTACTAAGCTGTTCTGATCTGAATAGTGGGGGCCAAATGGTCTCCACCTTTTTCAGTTGTGGTCACTAAATAGTGATTCAAACCTAAATAGGCTCGACATGACAAACACAGTGTTCGTAAAACGGTCAAATGTACCGGGTAAGGCGCCAACAACAGAACAACTTCAAGCCGGTGGGTTGGCGATTAACACCGCAGACCGTAGACTCTTCTTTTCATCTGGCGACGTTGTCACCGCACTTGCAAACCTCAACGATCTAACGTGGGGAAATCTAGGATCAAAACCCACAACGCTTGATGGGTTTGGTATAACGGACGCGTACACAAAGTCGGTCATTGACGCGGCCTTGGCACTCAAAGCTGACAAGGCAACAACGCTGGCTGGCTATGGGATCACAGACGCGTACACCAAGACCGCCACCGACACGCTGCTGAACAGCAAGGTAAACACATCATTGGTCGGTGCGGCAAATGGTATCGTCCCACTAGACGGCTCCTCAAAAATTGCATCACAATACCTGCCAGCACTCGCAATCACCGACACTTACGTCGTGGCAAGTCAGGCCGCGATGCTGGCTTTGACTGCTGCTGAAGTTGGCGACATTGCTATCCGTACAGACCTGAGTAAGACCTTCATCTTGAGGGCTTCAGGTTATTCTGTTCTTGGAAACTGGCAAGAGTTGCAGACACCGACCGATCTAGTATCATCGGTCAATGGTCAAACAGGGTTGGTGACGATTTCAACAATCACCGGCAATGCTGGAACCGCGACCAAGCTGGAAACAGCACGCAACATCACTTTGAACGGAGTGACAACGGGTACTGGCGTATTTGACGGGTCTTCAGGCTTGACTATCACGACTGCGTTTGCTGCAAACCCAACGTTGCCGGGATCAGAAAAATTCACATGGCCGTCTGGAACTACAGCGCAACGTCCAGTTGCACCAGTCGACGGCGACGGAAGGTTGAATACGACCACAGGCGCTTATGAACTGTTCTACAACGGTTCTTGGTCAGGTATTCCAAAGACCACAGCCCAAGGGGTGGTCGCTGCCAGAAGGTCGACAACGTACGTAGTAAAGACTACGGCGACTGATCTGACGTTTGATCTGGTTGACATTACAACAGATGCAAACATTTGTAGTCTCAGTGGAACAAACACTGCACGGTTCGTAGCTGGACAGTCTGGCACTTACTTGTTCATGACGACCAACGCACTGATTGCGTCAAATGCAAGCTCTGTCATAACGTTCCGGTTCATGCTGAATGGGGTTGCCATACCTCAAGGTAGCGATCTTGCACGACCGGCATCTACCTCTTCACGCGACAACGTCACGAGCTATTGTGTCGTCAACATGGCCGCTGGAGATTACGTCTCTCTGCAAACTCTGTACACTGGTAGCGCGTCAACAATTCAAATCGGCTCGACTATGCTGATGCTGAAACTTGGCGGCGCACAAGGTGAACAAGGTCCGGCAGGTGTTCCGGGTGGTCAATCTTCTGTCTACTACTCTGCTGCCAATATGGACAACCCGACGAATGCAAATTGGGCGGTCAACCTGTTGGCACCTGCAACCGCCGATACTGCCAACGCCGCATTGACTGTACGAGCATTTGACGACACGGCAGAAGAAGGTGTTGGCATGACAGTCTACGTACCGCCAACAGCCACAAACGTAACTCTTACCGTAGTTGGTAAAGCGGCAACGGCACCGGCAACGGCAAAAGCAGCGATCTTGAAACTTTACTCGCGTGTTGTAGGAAACAACGTGGCGGTTGCTGCGTGGAGTGCTGGAACTGTTCTCAATGCGTTGACGATTCCAGCAAACGCGTTCTACCAAACGTTTACGCTTTCTGTTCCTTTGGCAACAGCGGGTCTTACGGCAGGTCTTACAGGGCAATTGGAAATAACACGTCTCGGCAGTAGCGCCTCTGACACTCTGGTTGGAGACTTCCATCTTCTCAACATGTCCGTGTCGTTCACATAACCATGAGCGTACTGTTCAACGGGGCGTGCTACCACCAGTACCCTGCGACCGGAATACCTTTGGCTCAAGCCGCAAAGACCGTCTGCTTCAAGTTGTTCTTGACGGATGCTGCTTCGATGCAAACGTTTTTCAACGCAGTCGATCCAACCCTAGGTATCGGGTATCAGGTGGGACTCAACACAAGCAACATGACTGTTTGGTCGTATGGTGGTGCGGCGTTGATTCAAACACCATCGCCCACGACCGGAGTCTGGATTCATTGCGCGTATGAGTTTGACGGAGCCACGCACACTTTCTTGTGGAATGGTGTGGTGGCGACTACTTCAACAACTACAACACAAATCGGTCAGCCTACATTGTGTCAAGTGGGCGGCAATCAATGGTCTGAGTATCCAAGATCAGCACAGATCGAAGACCTGCGCATTTACAACCGCGTGTTGTCCACAAACGAGTTGGTGACAATTGCCAACCGGAACGGTGATGACTATATTGTCGATGGTCTTGTTGCTTGGTGGCCAATGACTGAGTTGCAAACAGGAACGGTGATGGACAACGTTGCCGGATACATCAGAGAGCATTATGGTCTGACCTCGACGTTCGTCGGTGCTGCTCCATACCCGGTCGCACAAGACTCAGTGCGCTTCCAAAGGAGGCTCCGATGAGCATGCTTTTTGGAACCAACAACTACGTCTACGTTCCACGCAACGCTGGATTTGACTCGATCGCCGATTCTGTGACACTGATGGCATGGGTGAACTTTACTGCTCTTGTTAGCACCGGGATGATTATAAACCGGATGGTCGGTGCAGCGCCGGGGAATGAGTGGTGGTCGCTGGATGCAAATGGAACACCTGTTCTTCGTGCTCTAGTTGGTGATGCTTCTTCGGTGTCTGCTGCTCTGGCGACAACTGCACCGGCCTTGGCGATCAATACGTGGTACCATATGGCGATGACTTACGACGGAACTACGTTGCTTGCTATTCAGGATGCGGTTCAGGTCGGCTCTGCTGCTAGGACAATGACGTTCCCTGCTGACACGACTGGTGTTGTGGTTGGTGCAAATGCTCAACAGGCAAACGACACCGGGATCACTGAGTTCTTGAATGGGTACATTGAAGACCTGAGAGTGTATAAGCGTGCAGTCTCACTGAATGAGATTGTCACTATCCGAAGTTGTGAAGGGCGTGACAACATTACTGACAACCTTCTTTTCAGAATGGCGCTCAATGAGAAACCTGCTGGAACAGTAGCTTCGTTGGCCGGTAGCGTGAAAGATAGCGGACCTCTTGGTATGCACGGAACACCTTATGGAAGTTGCATGTATGGTCCTTCACCATTTGGATTACGTCGCATGACCAATGCGTTTTAACTAGGAGAACTTCGTGGCAAACGTATTAAATAAGATAACGATGGCCTATCTTCAATCTGTCAACACTCCAGACTACCCGGAAACAGATTGGGTTATAAACCCGAACATGAGTCTGGTCGAAGGCGTCCCGCCGTGCTATTGGGTTCTCGTTACTCAGCAGGTTGAGATTGGTACCGATCCAGAAACCCTATTGCCCATCTACGGTGAAGAGTACTTGGTCCGTGAAATGGCGGATGAGGAAAAGGCTGTGTACGACGCGGCTCATGTTTCAATCGTCAGCACCAACCGCCTTACCGACGGGACTCCAGCCTATATGTATCGCGGATTTTTGGTTAGCGTCAACACCGCGACACTGACTTTCTCTGTCAAGACTACTGGAGCTAAGAAGTTTATGGTTCCATTTGCTGCGACGGGAAACTCATACATGAGCGACCGCAACAGGCTGATTACAAACGTCTCAATGGTCGCTGGTTGCGACAACGAGTTGACGCTTGTGGCGTACATCGACGGTGCGGAAGCTGGCCGCTGGAATCTTTCTGCAACTAAGCGACGTGTTTCTGATCTTGAAATCGAACTCAAAGAGTGGCAAAACCTCAGCTTCGCAGTTGAGTCAGATGTTGACATCGTCAACCCGGTTATTTTGGTCGACACCGCTCACATGAACTAAGGGAGCATGAATAATGATTCGCAATTTGACAAACGTTGGTGGCACCGCTGTCAGGCTCAATGATCTGAACGGGTTGGTCATTGAGGCAGGTGCAACTGTCAACGGTCTTGCTTTTGAAGAAGCTATGTTGATAAACTCCGTAGACGTGGCGGTTGCCTTACTGAACGACACCTTGACCTTGAGCGACGGAACGGTGAGCTACGCCCGGATGGGTGCGATAAACTTCCTCAAAGGTCTGTCTGCTCAATACACGAAAGACGGAAAGCCAATCACAACCGTGTCCGACAGGCCGAAAGATTTTTATCGGCACTTCACTGGACGTGGGGATGACAAAGTTACCGGCAAGATTGGTGAAGGCCCAATGATTCACATGGTGGCCGCTGCTGGAGAGACCGCGACCATCGACGCACACTTCATTGATGATGTATATGTTCGTGATGGAGAGGTCAGCTACGTCAACGCTGGTTTTGACAGTCACCTGAATATTGAAGTGATCTGCCCTGCTGGTATCCCGTTCCCGTCACCGACGAAGACTGGAACGTTGGACCTAACTGCAACTGGTTTCGTTCCAAACCTGACTGGCACTGGTGCTTTCATGACTGCGCCGGTTGAAGTAAAGCTGTTCAGATTCCTCAACGCTTTTCACCTTGTAGGTAATGAGTCGAGCAAGGGAATCAACTCGCCTGAACCGTTCATGATGAACACTCCATACTTCTTGCGCTATACATTGACCGCAGACCCGGACATCATTGGCTCGTTGAAGGCTGCTGTGACAATGGGGATGTTCCGTAAAAAGACTGTGTAAGAATGGGGAATGACAATGACCGAAATCGAGACAAAGATTTTGCGTAGCATGACGGCTGATGACGCTTCTTTTCCGACAAGCGTCATTGCCAGCCAACGTGTTTTGCGTGAACTGAAGACAGGTGAAAACGTAAACGTGGAACGGTTGGTCAGCGGGGAACCATTGCTGGCTGCGAAAGTTTTACGGCTGGCAAACTCGGTGGCATTCAACAATGGACCACCGGTACGCAATTTATCATCGGCTGTCCTGAAGATTGGTACCAACAATGTTCAAACGTTGGCGCTCATCTTGGTTGTTGACCAGTTGAGGAAGACTCATAAGATTCCAGAGTGCAAAAAACTCTCTGACAAGCTGTGGTCTCATAGCGTATATGTAGCAGCTTTGTGCTACGTGATTGCTAGATCGCGTCGAAACGGTGTTGCAGACGAAGCGTTGCTTCTTGGGATCGTATACAACTTGGGACGTTTCTACACGTTGGCACACATCACGGAACCAACTCAGATAATTGAAATCGTCAACGCGTGCCACATTAAAGCACGGGAGTTGGTGTTTGAGAAGCTGAAGGTTGCAATGTTTTTGAACGATGCTTGTCGGAACGCTGACTTCCACATCAAAGGTAATGCTTTGAGTTTCGTTCTCGAAGACGCCTTGTATCTCGCAGCCGACAAAGACCCATGTTCACAACCGCCTGAGCCAAAAGAAATTTTAGACTTCTCAGTTAAGGAATACGCTGACGAAATCTATTCAGTAGTTTTATCACTTGAAACATAATAGGAGCAGCCGTAATGAGGTACGCAGACGTTCGTGACAGGTTGAAAGATGGGACCGTGGTGTTCTTTGAAGCAGTTTCACCACGGGCAAAGCTCATAAACGTATTTACAGGAGGTACAGTATCTCACTGTGGAATCGTTACGTGGATTACCGACAGTGTTGGACACCGGCGAGTCATGTTGATTGAAAGCACGAGCGGAGGTTGTCGCCTTGTGAATCTGAGTGCGTACCTCGGTCGAGACATGACGTTTATTGACGTCAACGGTTTTGATTGGGACACGGTCGAAGACTACGCACATGACAAGACTGGTCAGGAGCCTTATGGCTACTGGGACTTACTGTTCATTGGTGCCAAGAGCATCCTGATACGAATGGGTCTTGCTACACTGTCGACCAAGATCAAAGACTATCACGGTGAAGTTTGCAGTGAAATGGTTGCTGACGTGTTGTTGAAAGCCGACGTCTACCTGCCGAACAAAATGATTGATCCACAAAGTCTCATGGACTACCTCCGAGAGAACTACGCGAAAGAAGCGTTCAGGACTTCAGAGAAGTGAATTGCCAACGGAAAAGCCCCACCAACTCATTGCGAGGTTGGTGGGGCTTTTGTCGTTACAGCGTCGGCATCTTTGACATCACGTCAGCAAGAACGAAATCTTCTTGCGCTGCGTATACAGTGTCGTACCATTCCCAAACAAGGGAACGCCACTTGCGTAAGGCCAGTGCTTTCGTTTGGTATTCTGGCACCGCAGATTCATCGACATAGGTCATTGCTTCGTCGATGCTGTCAAACCCTTGGGCGACCGCAGTACTGTTGATGAGTTCTTTCGTGGCAGAGACCAGTTCGACAAACTTCATACCCAACGTTTGCGTAGGTGGTACGTAATCTGCAACCGGCCCAAAATCTCCAGCAACCGCACGTTGGAAGATGTCCTGACCGTGAGGTTCAGGGTCGTATGAAGTTGCGCAGAAAGGAACTACTCCAAGACCTTCAAAATCAACCATTGCGCTAAGAGCAGTTTTGCCAGCGTCGACCCACTGTAGGTTTGTAACATTGGTGTAGTTCATTATGCGATCCTCTGGAACAGGGTGAGTGTTGACGACGGTGAGTATGCTGGTGGATGTGCATAGCCAAGGCAGCGCCACGTTCCAGACAACGCTGCACCAGAATACTGGCAAACTCCGAAGCTATTGTATCCAAGACCGCTGTTGTTTGTGTTCAAACCAACTGCCTTCAGGTTCGCTCCAGAGCAAGTTCCTCCCGGTTGGGCCTCTGGATAGCCAGAACCACTAAACTCTGCGAAACAAAGACTACCGATAGCGTTGTAACCGACGTCGGCTGAACCTGATGGTCCTTGTGGTCCAGTTGCACCAGTTGCACCAGTTGCACCAGTTGCACCGACTGGACCTTGTGCACCAGTAGCACCAGCAGGTCCAGTTGCACCGGAACCGCTGGAAGGAAGTGCTACTGAAACTGTTGACCCGTCACCTTTGGTTGCCGTTAAGGTTGTTCCTGAAACTGACAGACCGGTGATAGCGGAGCCACTGCCGGAGCCTCCAACAGAACCAAGATCGACGGACTTTGAAGTACCGTCTGAAAAATCAATGATGAGAAACATAAGGACACTCCGTTAAAGTGTTGTGACATAAGTCGCAAGGTGCTGCGAATATGCCGGATCATAAGTGAAGTTGGCTGCGAAGTCGAAGTAGACTAGGTAACTCTCCAAATGAGTCAAACCTGTAAGAGTCACAACACCAGAACCAGAAGCATTCAAAGCTACCGGGCCTTCAAAGACAGTCGCGTTGTTCGAGTTGGCTTGGGCCTTGACTGCAACTGAACTGTTCGGTGGTCCAGCTAGGATGTTGATCTTCACTGACGTTGCGGTAATGTCAGCGTTGGCGATTGAGAGTCTTGGGATGTACGACGTACTTGAAGCTGCTGTGACAGTCAAAGCCTTGGTGACTGTGTTTCCAGAACTGTAATTCTTGGACGGATCAAACGTTACAACCACAGAGTAAGCACCTGCGGCAACACCCGGACTTGAGGTTCCTGATCCAGCGCCGTTTGCATTGACCGTGAAAGTTGAACTGGCCTTCACAACGCCGAGGCTATCTTTCAAGGATACAGAAACGGTCGATGAAGGTGGAGCGCCAGTCACATTTACGACCAAGCTTCCTGCTGAAGTGATTGAATCTGCTCCAAGGGTTACTGACGGCACGTACGACACTGCGCCACCGCTGTTTCCGGCAATATCAGTGGCGCTCAGTCGAAAACCTGTGACTGTAACACCACTACCACCCCCACCTGAAGATACATCGAACGCCACTTGCGAAGCATCGTTAAAGGTTACCGTTACTTTCGATCCGACTACCGCGATGTCGACGGCAAGCTTACCATCAATCATCTTCGGATGAATCTTACTTATGCCACCCATGTTGTTACTCCTGTGATTGTTTGCTCAGAGCATCTGAGTAGTGTGCTTCACATTTTCGACACACCGCGCATTCCTTATTGCATGACAAAACATCTTGCCAGTACTGTCCAGAAAGGTGCGATGGGCGTAAATCGTCTTGAGCACTGACGTTGCAAATCTCTGACAGTTTCCTATCAGCGCCGTCAACGTAATGCTGCATCATGTATTTTATCTGTGAAGTGTTGAGGTTGCGTCCTGCTATTTTGATGCGGTTGATAAACTTGTAATGCTGTTCGAGGATCGGCTTGGTCAAGAACTGGCTGGTCAAAAACATCCACCTAGCGTTCTTCATCAAGGCCGTGCATCCAATGACGTGAATGTTGTTGTGACCGGCCTTCAGATCACTGATAGAAATTTCTACATCACCGCTGTTCTTGTAGACACACGCGTTGACACAGCCCTCGTTCACCATCAAAATTAGTTTATCGCTGAGACCATTCTTTGCCGCGAAGTGATGCAACTTCTTCGGATTGCGGTTCAGGTCACGTTGAAGAACCACGCTCTCAAGACCTTCCATGCCATACATCATCAAGTACATGTCAAGCTCTTGCAAGCTGTTGTGGCTGTTCGTGCTCAACGATATTTGAAAAGTCTCCGCACGAAGCTTTGGAACGATTGACACGTCGGCAACCGTGACTGAAACGACTTGATACCTCTCACGGTAGTAGTGCAGCTTCTTGACGATCTTCTTCCACGACTCTGGGTTGTGAAAGTCGGCGCTATAGATGTTGTTGAGCAGGATTTTGACCGGCACATCACAGTAAGTCATAATCATCTGCAACGCGTTTTCCCATTTCAAGACTGCCTCTAGGTCGCGCACGCCACCTCCATAGATGTAGTTTGGGGCACGAATCCCCCACACATCAATATCAGTGTCGACGTGGCCAAGAGGAAAGTACAAGCATGCGATATGCTCCTTGTACTTCCGTACTAGGTCAATGAAACCACTGAGCGTCCGTTCATTTTGGTGCACGTGGTTTGGAATAGGAACTTCAATCTTTATGTTGTGTTGTGTCATAGCCGCTCCGGTCACAGCCAAGCTAGGCTGGTGATTGAAACGTTCTTGGTTGCGAAGAACGACATTGGGTACGCCTTGTCGGTGTCCGAGATACGAAGCTCAGAGTGCGTGCTGCGGAACATGATCTGCGTCTCAGCCTCGTTGTTTTCATCGAGAACGACTGTTGCGTCCTTGATAACACAGTTGAGACCTGCCACAAGCTTGATCGTCTTCTTGCCAATGTGTTCAGCCTTCGGCGGGAACGGGTACCTGACCTTCATCTTCTTGGCAATGTCAGCCTCGGCAACACCGACCGCTTCACTGAAAGCGTTGGACGTAAACCAAGACTCGCCGTCATCGAACGAGACTTGCGGGAACATTGTTTCATCGACATACAGAATGTTGTCCTGAATACGGAAGAACGTCATCTGGTCGGGGAAAGCTCGGACGTACTCTGTACGCTGTTGCCGGTCAGAAAGGCCAAGCATCTTAATACCACCGTCCAAATTCTTCCAGCAAACATCACCGTCAAAGAACCCGTAGGCAAACGCCTGAAACTTACCGCCAACAACCAACACCGCATCCAACTTCTGTTGTGCTATGTCTTCAAATGCCTCTGTCCAGTAGTCACGGCGCACAAATCCAAGACACTCTGCAATCATTTCAAGCAGCAACGTCAAGTAGTTTACGCGGTAGCTGGTACGAACCGGAATCAAGAACGATTCAAGCTGCTGATCTTCTGGAGTGATTGAAACCTTGAACAATGCTTCTTCAAGATTGATCGTTCCGGTGGAGGCCGCGAGACGTGCGTAGACAGTGCGGTCAGGATAGTCTTCAAACACCCAATCAAAAACTTTTTGCAATTCCATGTCAAGATCGGAAAGCTCGGCAACGAAGATTGGATCATCCTTAAACTTATCCATAAACGTTCCAGTCTTGCCAAACTTGAATAGTCGGCAGAACGGAAACGCGTCAAGAACTTTTCCAGTGACGTGGTTCAGCACCCAGTCGAAGCTCAGGCCGTGTCGCAAGCACTGGTAGAAGTGCTTGATGTTTGTTTCAGCTTCAACGTCGTCAACGTCGAGACCTAAAACTGATAGGGTTGTCTTAGCCTTCGGCAAAACTGTTTCCCACGAGTCCAGAATCGTGGCAGCTTCCCAAATGTTTGTCATCAACTGAGTCTTGCTGCCACCAGTGGACGCGTCGATTGCGCCCATCGAGTAGCAGTTGTCAATGATTGGAGACGGTGTAATCATAAACATTCAAGTTTTCCTCTCTTGTGTTGCGTACTTATGCCAAATGTCAGCTTCGATAGGGTCGAAGTATTTCATGGTTGCCATATCAACTGTGACAACTGCTTCGGCCATGCTACCAGCCACTTCTCGAATGTCAACCAGAGGAACTGACAATTTGCTGTACCAGTTTGCTTCAACATTGTCGATTATAGTTTTGGGTTCACTTCCTTGAACCGGAAGACCGGTAACAATGTCCAACTCTGCACTTTCAGAGTACTCGACAATGCGTACTTGATACTTGTCATTCTCAGATTGCAAAATCCCCTTACGCGTTGGTAGGAATGGGTACTTCCCGCGTATTTCAAAGTACTGCCCTTCCGTCAGCAGATGCTTACGAAGGTCAAGGTCATCTACAGAATATATGAACCCAATGTGCGCACTGAACCCCGGTAAAAACTTTCCCCAACTTTGACCAACGTAATGGTTGACAGTGCTTTGGTCGAATTTAACGTTGCCGTTGAACTCACCAAGGTGCACATTCTCAAAAACTTCCTGAGTGTCGCTATTCTTTGAGGTTACCACCAACGTATTGTTACTCTTATCGTAGTCGACCGACATTGAATAGGACTCAAAGGTAAGAACCGCGCAATTTAATCTCATGCTTAACATCCCCACTGTCCATCTGTTGATGATGAAATAAGCGTGGCCTTGATGTTGCCAGCCGCTGTCATGCTTATACGAACTGTTACGTAGATATTGTTGTCATTCCCATTACAGCACCCTTTTCTCCAAGAAGCTGTCACGTTGAAATACTCAACATCCTTACCGGAATCGCTCATAGTTCCGAGAACTGCCGTCCCTGTAAAGGTTGGGTTGTCGCCGCAATATGTCGTGTATGACGTGACTGAATACGTGACCGATCCAGTACTACCGTTTCTACTTAGGTAGACTCTCAGCGGTGTCAGTGATTGATACGGACCACCCAACGAGAAGTCGTAATTGGTTGACAGTGCTCCACCAGTATTCGGGAACCTGACTACCGGAGACCAGCCGCAATCAACACTGTTGGCTTCTATCAGTTGGTTGTAGGTCGCACCAGCGCCATTTTCCAGCACGCCCCACTTATCAAGTCCAACGCAGTACGTTGAGTTTACCGTTCCTGAAGGCTTGTAGATTGCAATCTCGTTGTTTGTAGTATCATTCGACGTGTTTCCAGACGCGTCTCTTGACGTTGCAACAACGTTGTAGCTATTTCCGTAAGCGAGAATGTTACCCGTATCCTTGCCAAGGTCCAAACTCCAATTATCGCCAACCGCAGTCAATGGGGCCGATGAGCACGGACGACTTACAAGAAGCTCACCAACGGCTGATCCAACCTTAATGGTTGTTGTACCGTTGATATTGTAGGACCACCCGTTGACAACAACAACAAAACCACCGGCTGAATCTGCCGAAGCATAGGTACCATTTATCACCGGATGCGTCGTGTTGTAAATCTTGGCCGTCACAACTGGAGTAGCAGGAGGTCTCGTATCTAGACCAGCCGTAATAGTTATTTCATTCACCCCCTTATCAATAAGAGGTGTACCAGTACCGACATCGACTGAAACTTCAACGTCGTAGTATCCCGGACTGAGAACAACAGGCGTAGAGGCGAGCACCAACGTCCACTCGTTGTCGATTGCTGTCAGGGCGCTCGAAGAGCCTAGAACAAACGTTGTCCCGGCGACCTTGACAGACAGGGACTTGGCATCTGCCTTGGGATAAGTACCAACGATAACCGGACGTTGGTCGGTCGTGATCTGCGTCGCTACAGTCGGCAGTGCTGTTGCAACATCCCCACCACACCCTAATGTGGATGACGGCTCGAACCCAGTCCAGCAACAAGACTTGAATAGATCGTCGTTCGACACCATCGGAATAACAGAGTGCGTAATAGGGTCGACTGCAATTGCCGGATACATTGTGTAACTAACCGGAATTTCAATCTTCTTAATCAGCATTTCCGCAGGGAAGTATGAATAACCAATTGTTCCACTTAGCATCTTGATGACTACGTCACAGTTTCCCGTGTTGGCGTTGAAGTTGTCGACAACAACACCGAATGCTAGACCAGCAGTGTAGCCAGCGATTGCCGGATAGTTCCCACCAGTCGCCCCACCTTGCACAGCAACCAACCACTTCGGCCACACTGCGTCTGACCTACCGCTAGGATCGAAACCCGCCCAACCCGAAAGCGGAACCTTGTTGTAGTACATGCACTTGGTGATGTCAGCGTCGCTGTATTTCCACTGAGCGTAGAGACGTGCAAAGTACTGGACGTACCCCGGAGCACCGCCACCATCAACCAGCACCATATACTCAGTATTGTATGCCGTCACTGTGTATGGACGTTTCCATTTCACAGTGTAAGTCTGACCATTAAACCCATTAACAATTACATGGGTGAATGTTCTTGATTGTGTGTTGTCATCATCTATTGCAACCACCGAAGACGTATGAATCGTCGTATTGCTTGCTGTAAAACCTGCTGGCAGTACAGAATTGCTGTTCGACCACATCATGTCGAAGAAGTTTGTCAGCAGTGGAACACCGGCATAGGTTACCCCCGTCAGCGCATTTGGGTAGTTGATGTAGATACCTGTTGAGTACGAAATCATTGGGATGCTCTCACGAGCAACTGCTGAGTACGACATTGCCCCAAGCTGAATGTTGTCAATGAAGTACTTGACCCCTTGCTCGTACGTATGAATCGTAAACGTGTTTGAGCCAAGCTCTGCCTTCAGGAAGAGTTCAAGATACTTGTACACGTTGAAGGTCATTTTCGCACCCAACGTCGCACCAGTACCAATGCCAGCATAGGACGCGGTTGGTAGCACTGACATCGTCAGGTTCTTGGTTACTGGTTGCAAGCCGTATTTCTCAGCTAAGGCTGCGTCGTTTGCAGAACCGTTGTTGAAGTCTTGCTTCATCGAACCTGTCAACAGCGCAAGAAGCTTCGTCATCGGGCAAGCAAGCATGTTGCGAAGATCAGTTGTCAAATTAGGCCAGCCAACATACGGTCCATGTCGCGGCATGTACTTCGTGTTTGCGTCCTCACGAAGCATAAGTCGAGTAAGAGGAGGTCCACTAATGAAGGACACGGTGATCAGCGGGTGAGTGTAGTAACCTGCCGGAGCGGGTGTTCCAAACTTCACTGTTTCAATATAGTTTTCGTCTTGAACCGAATATACCGGCTTGTACTGCAAAACGGAAGACAGAAAGACCAGAGTGTTTTCTTTGCGTGAAACCTTATTTTCAAGAAGGTAGCTGTTGGTAGAGTCTATCTCGTTGAAGTCGACAAACACTTCGGTTCGCCAACCCGGATGACCCGTTGTCTTGAAGTACCAAAGTTCCGCTTGCTCACCAGCAACAACACCTTGCAATATAAGTTGGTTGGTGGCGTCAACGTAGAATGAACCCTTGTGCTGATACGCACCGCCAATAACCAAGATAACGCTGTCAAGTGCACCGACGGGGTTGACAGCGTATGAAAGGCTCGACGTGGTCGTAAAGTCAAAAACCTCGCATTGAGCAGCAGTTCCGGCGTCTTCGACGTCAGTGAAGCAGATGAAGTCTACTGAAACTCCAAATGGTATTGGTTGCGAAAGGACGATCTGAACCGTAGCAGCATCGTAACTGTACGTCCGGGGGTCTTGGAAAGAACCACCTGCAATCATCACAATATTGTTTTTGCGCGGAACTTCAAAGACAGAAAACACCGTCTGAGACCCGTCTGATACATATGCTGAGATTTTGGGGACGAGTTTGTTCGGCGGACCAAACCGACCAGCGGGGTCCGCCCAAATGGGGCCGGTGTTGACACCGGTTGCTGATGAAGTGACTTGTGTGTCTTTGACTTCAAAGACGGACACATCAAGGTTTGCAACTCCGTTTGTCCATAACGGCTGCTTTATCAGCTTTAGACCAGCATCGGAGACGCTAAACTCTGAAGTTGAGTAGTTCTTACCGTCAACGTAAACAACTACGCGGTCTTGGCGAATTCCGGCGAAATCAATTGGAATCTGGAACTCTGAACCTTGTACAGCTTGAACGTTGAAACGCTTGAAGTCCGTAGATGAAACTTCGTCTTCATAGGTTGCAAACATACTAAAGACTAGGTCTCCAGCACTGGGAGCGTTCAAAAACACGATTGAAGTGTCGTCGAACGCATACTTTGTTTTCGATATGTAGATATTGTTGTGGAACAGCGAAACCCAAGCACCATCATCAGGGACGATTGGCATGTAGAATCGTGTCGTCTGACCATCAGGCTGAAATGCAGTGTCGTACTTGACAAGCAAGCCGCCGACTTGTGAGTCTTCAGGAACGAAAGCTTGGACTTCGACGGCTGTACCGACTGGTGCTCCAGAAACAACAATCTTGTTACCTGCAACTAAAAACTCGTTCATGTTCAGACAACGGCCACCCATAAAGACGTAGGTGGTTTCTTTAGTCGCCCCAACCAAAGAGGCGTTGACTAAAGCCTTGCCGGAGTCAAGGACTCCAGCGACAAACTTGGCAACATACTTCTGCTTCGTGTTCGCTTGGACGGTGCGCTTCCAGCTATTGATTCCGACACCGAGCATCATGTACTCAGGAATGTCGGCACGTGATGGCAACTGGTCTTTCAGGTTTCTCCAGATTGCAAACACTGACGTGACGCCCAGTTTTAGCCAAGGCTTGTCAATAACCGTAAACGTGTCTGTCTTCTTGTCGTAGGTCAGCTTTCGACTGACGCCAGCGCCAGCGCCGGAAACAATCTGTGCAACAACTACTTCACCATCGTTGAGCCAGAACCCGCCAGTCTTCGGGCTAACAACAAACGACGACAGGCTTCCGATAGAATCAGCCGCGCCCTTGTAGACGCGATTGTATCCAAGGAAAGCCCAGTGCAACCCGCCGGGACCGCTCTTAACGGCCAGACCTGCTGACGATGCGTGTTCGTAATCGTTCAGACTTTCGTCAAGAACTGCAACAGTGTTCTGCGGAGACTGCTGAGGAGAAACCAACGTCCGAACGAATGGAGTGCTCGGCAGACTGTTGTTCTGAGAGATAACCACGTTGATGAGGTCACCAAGCCTGTTTGCTACAACCAAGACGTAGAGTTTAACTGCGTACTCATTCGTCTTGACGTATTCTGGATCGAGCTTGCCGACCGCGAACAGTTCTCCAGTCTCAAGATAGATTCCGACTTCGCGCAACGTCCAGAACCCTGAAGGCGGGTATGAAACAGGGATCGTCAGTGTCAGACGGATCACCGACGTATCGACAGCTTCAATAGAAGTAACTTCGGCACTGTAGACAGGGTTGCCAAGTAAATCGGTGGCAAGAATCAAGTCAAGATCAGTGAGACCAGAAATGTCTTGTTCACTGACTTTGAAACTCCCCAAGTTAACTAGAAAGCCACCTTCATCGGCTCTAGTAATTGCAGCTAGACCTATGTTTGTTACTGATAACATGTCATGTCCCTATGAATAAAAGGCGTCAAATACTTATGGCAAAAGACGGCCACCAGCGCAAAGCAAGCTGTACTCTCTATCTGGCGTAAGCATTTTGGCACCGAACGCAATGTCGCAACGTACTTCGGCTGAAAATTCCATGCGGTCGACAACCAGAGTCACCGGGTCTTGTTGATAGAACAAATCAATCATACGTTTGTAAAGCGATTGACCTGCTTTCAACTGAAGACCAACCAACGTCAAGAACCCCATCGCCAAGATCACGTGCGTCGTCTTAAACCACCGACCGCCATCATCAATCATCGCACCTTTTGGTGTGGTGTAGAAGTTTACGTAATCCTTCGAGTATAAGTACTCAACTTTACAGTTACCATTGACTGCCATGCTGATGAACTTAGTGAAGTCTTCTGTTCCGTTTGTGTCTGGATACAGGCCAAGCTGCGTCACCAAGCTGGTAAATTTGTCGACACTCCAATTCAACACGTCTTGTGTCAAATCAAACCCCAACATACGGCAAGCGTCGGCCAAGATCGTCTGGTCAGCGCCCGGAGGTAAGTATCGAACCAACTCAAGTTGCCGAATCGGGTCGTCGACATTGGCTTGGATGACTTGGTCGAATGCCACAGCCAAGTCATGCCAGACCTGCTTGTCTTTCAACCGCGAAGTTGTTATGTCCAGCAACTCCGCTTCAGCAATTGTCGGAGAAACGGTATCGACCATCAATTACTCCCGTCGCTATAGATCGAACGTTCGCTGTACTTGCTGCTGATAAGCAAGCTGTCAAGAACAATGAAGTGGTTCAAGTCATTCGGTACCAAGTCAGCCGATTCCAAGCTGTAGGTAGTTAGTTTGCACTTGTCAACGTCAACGTAGTCAACGCCTTCAACCATCGCGGCACGAACCACGTCCGATACTGGAATGCGTCGTCCCAAGGTGTCGCTCTGTCTATTAAACAGAGCTTGCACTTTCGCCTCGGCGACTGGAACAACGCTTGATGAAACATACTGTTGCTTGAGTGCCAGCGTCAACTCAACAACAGCGTTCTGCACCGTCGGGTTTATCGTGACGATATTTACGGCAGCATGACGCTTCTTCTTCATGTAAAGCAGAAACTCGTTCCACTCAGAAGTTGTCAGCGCGGTGACGCTTGTATCAATCGGCAGCAAACAAACACGAAGCTGGTTCATCCAGCGTAAGTCGTACGGTGCAATATCACGTTGAGCACTGATCGAGGCACTGATGATTCCGGGGTAGTCAAGTGATACTGCACGATAGTCAGCGTCAGTCACACCGCGATTACGCGCCTTGAAAATCAACGGGGCCATGAATCGGTAGTAGCTGGACGGCTTTTGGTCAGCGCCTCCTGATATGACTGACGTTGTCACGCCAGAGACCCAAGCAAGTTGTGCAGAAGCCACTTGCAGGTTTGTTAGGCCGTTGTTTGCCGCTGAACCGCCGGTCACTGCGTACGTAAACTTGATGACGTTGCCCAACGTCGGGATCGCGCCGGTCAATCCATCGCCAAAGGTGATGATCGTGTCGCCAAGTCCAGACGTGCTGTCGTAGTACACGTTCTCGTTCGGACCTGCTGTCCACATGCCTTCTGACGTTAGTCCCCAAGTGACCACCGAGTTGTTGTCGACATTTATTACCTGAACGCGTACATCAACGTCAGAGATATTGAATGAGGACTCTGCTAGGTAGACTTCCTTGAACGGTGCTCCGTCAGACAGGATTGTTTCTTGCTTGATGGTTCCTTCGTATAGTCGAACACCGTTACGAAGCAAACTTATTCGTGTCGCGGTCGTGAGACCGAGGAACGATGTTTCAGAATCAACTAGTTGGAACAAGTCATCGCCAACATTACCTCCGACGTACACAACGTTCTTCAGCTTGCCGTTGTCTGGACCGGAGTTTACCAGAAGGACAAACGTATCTTGGTGGCTCAACTTAGAAACGTTGATCGCGCTCAGGTCCAGTCTCAGGCTTCGAGTGTCGACAACTTCTTTTGATGTTCCGTAGAACAAACGTTCACTGGCCTTAGTCGACCCTTGAGCAAACATGAGTGGGTTGCGATTGAAGAAGTCTTTACCGTTGACCGAAAACACCGTGTATGGGGCGATAGCTATTGATGACGCCGTATCAATTCGTGACAGAGCAACGTCAACTCCGGCTGGATACTTCCGGTGAATGCGCACGCCCAACATTCTGGTGATAGCGTAGATGGAACTGTCGCGTGCTGCCGTGGTCAGTGTTGTCTCACGAGCCGCGCCTTCAATTGCAAACTGGTTAAAGGTGCCGACTGCCGCCATCATTTCCATCAGCGTTTCGCCGGTGGAAGATGTTTGCAAGTCGGTCCAAGTTCCGCTTGCGTTTAGGTACAGTTGCAATTGCATCAGAAGAGATTCAAAGTCAGGTTTTGTCTGACTAAGTTTCAGGGGCGCTGTGATACTCATGTCTGCTCCTAGCTACCACTCGAAAGGTTGAATTTGTAACTCACCATCTTATCCCCAAGTTTCGGGATTCGATAACTCATATCGACGTAGTATTGTTGGTTTATGTAGTCTGGAACAACTGTGACAACGATTTCGGTGATTCGTTTTTCCCAAGCGTAAGCTGCTTCGCGCAAATCATCCCCAATCATACTTGCAGTTACTTCGTCGATTGGGCTGAAGAGAAGTTCCATCAACGTGTTACCAAACTGTCGACGGAACACCCGGCTAAATTTGGGAGTGGCGAAGATTGTCTCAAGGCTTCTCTTGATAGAGTCTTCGTTGTAGATCAACTCGTAAGGGCTTGTGGACAACACATCGCAATTGACGTCCGAAAACACTATTCGTTGTGGAATCTCAAGTACTGGTTTTACTGCCATGACGATCACCCATTAACAAAGACGTCACCACTCCCTGTATTCATTGACGATCCGCATGCGACTGCGTCGCCAATTCTACATTTGGGGATTCCGTTGACAAAAACATTTGGACTGCCGCTGGCCGCAACGCTTGCATGGCATGGGTACGGTTTATCAGTGCAGCAGTGAACGGCCCACCCGTCTCCAACGCGGTGACTACCACGACTATTCACAAACACGTTTGGACTTGCGCTGATATTGTTACGCGGGGGCCAACATCCGTGACCAGCACACAAATCGCCTAGTCTATGAGCCGCTGGCATCATAATCTCCCCGCATCACCGGACGCTAAAAGTCTGTAGACTGTCTTGTAGGACAGAAAACCCAAGTGATCACGCAAGTCCCCAAGAGAGTCAAAGATTTCGTTCATATACTCAACCTTCTGGCATTTGGTGGCTGCAACCTTCTGTGCAGAGCTAGACTTTCCAGTAACACGGATTGCCCCACTACGCATCAACCGTTCAACAGCTTCTCGCTTCAACCCAGTCTCACGAATCATACCCTGTTTGCTTGAATACACAACGCCTTGATACTTCAAAGTGTAAGCACCGCTTCCAACGTCGTACGAACCTCGCTCACGCCTAGTTGCAACTGCACGTTTTAAGTCGGATGGTTTGTGGCGTTTGGCGTAGAACGGATTGTCTGCACCTGCAAGACCTTTCAGAGAGTTTATACGGGCAATCTCTTTTTTCGACTTACCCAGTCTCCAATCCCCACCGACGGGTGCTCCACACTCCCCACCAGCAGTTGCGTTGTACCCGAAACCACGCTTGTCTGACTTGTGACGCTTGATAGACAGAATCTCATATTCGAGTGCTTCTGCTTTTGTGTCAAACTTTCGTAGCACACGGACTTTGAAATTCTCAATCCCGTACTTGCGAAGAGCGTGGCAAAGGGGGCGAATGTGCCCTGCGTTTGCATCACGCATGTGTGCACGAAGACGCCGGGCCATCGTCATTGACGTGTAGCCGACATACTTCTTCCCTGACGGTGATGTCAGGAGATACACGCTAAAAACTTTGGCCGCTGGCATGACCGTTCTCCTAGTCAGTGTAAGCGTTTATCTCGTACTTTCCACTCGGCATTTTGTGCCATTGAAGGTGCAAGAACTTTCCAAGAGGTTTACCGCTGCGCAACTCAGAAAGTTCAATCGAACACCTTCCATCTGCGCCAGTCAAGAAACCTTCCCACGGAAACCCATCCTCATCAACAGGTGCAAGACCTGAATGCTGTGCCAGCGCAAAGATTTCCTTGAGCGGTATGTGCTGGTAGTAGGTCTTGCATATATCAACCAGACCGGATTTCAAGCCGCTGTAGTTTGCCGCGCTGTTGCTAATCAAAATTTTCATAAATCCTCCAAGGACTCAAATTAGCGTTAGGCTATGGCAACGCCACCAACTCCGGGACTGTTCTTCAATAGCAAGATTCCAGAGACGTACTTGTTGTTCGTGGAAACACGAGTCTTAAAGTTTGTCGTGCTCAACGCTTGCGAGTTGTAGGCAACGTGAATCCAAGGACGTGATCCACCATATTCAAGAATCACTTCACTGAACGGCAGGTTATCTTTGATCCAAACTGCACGGTTGTAGTACTCTGTGTCAGTGATGCCGCCCCATTGCAAGTCAGTCGCACTTCCTTTGACGTGCCAACTCGTTGCTGAACCTTGCGCTACGGGGCGGAAGCCGCTTGTCACCATTGGCATGCCGTACTTTGCAGCAATCGGGTCGAGAAGGTTGAGAGCGTGCTGCTTCAGGTTGCATACGATCTGAGCGGCTGTCAGACCAGCTTGTGCCGTGACTGATGCGCGTTGAAGTTGTGCCGCTGTCGACAACTGACCAAGTGTGAAGTATTTGCTTAACTGTAAGCTAGAGCTAAACGTTGTCTGACCTTCAAACTCTGAGCAGTCTTGTGGGACAGCGACCAATGCGTTCGGCGTCTTTGTATCTTGCTGAGAAGCGACTGGATTGTTTTGAATATCAGGATCGAGACCTTGTGATCGCATAGCGGCTGCCTGTTCTGCTGTTGGTGGTGTTGTTTGCCCTTCCATCAACATTGTTGAAATGTCTGAAGGTGCTGCAAGACTACTAAAGCCTTCGCCGGGTGCACCGCCGGGAATGCCGGGCCACTCAGTGAACACGTGGTCTGCCGCGTCTGCTGCTGTTGGCGCAGCACCGGGATCGCCGCTACCCATGCCTGAGTTTTCGTCAATGCGTGGCGCTTCAAGAACTATATTCGCACCGGACTCAAGGAAGTTTGTCCCGCCAGAAAAGCGTTGACTCTGACCGCCACTACTCTCTTTGATCGTACCGTCAACTCGTTGCTGGAAGTTGCCATTGATGTTTCGGCCTTCGTTTCCGTTAACCAAGTGCGTTTCATTTCCGGTTATGTGTTCGTCGTAGTTGCCGTCGATCTTGCGCTTCAGGTTGCCGACTATGTGCTCATCAACATTTCCAAGCACGTGACGTCGAACGTTGCCGCGAATCAACTCGTCAACGTTGCCTGTGATTTCCAACTCGACATTTCCGTCGATGTAGATTTTCACATCCCCCGGATTGCGAAGGTAGGCAACGTTGTCTTCGGTATCAACCACCAACATCGCTTTGTTCTGAAACCTGACGACCGCACGATTTGGGTAGTGGTACAGACACTCTTCCATGCGAGTCTGTTCATCAACGTGGAAACCACAATACATCGGGAACAGCGCCTTCCCTTGCTGGAAGCGCAACCAGATTTTCGTATTCACCTTCGGAACATGAAACACGCCAGAGGTAGGCGAGCCACCGTCAACGTGATCCCAATCTGGAATTGCCCAAGGCAGAGCGTCATCAGAGATACCGTCTTGAATACCGACGATACGAGCACGGACCCGACCAAGCTTCTTTGGGTCGTTGTTGTTCACAACCATTGACTCGTACCACTTGAGCGGGTCGAGTCCCTGCTTCTCAGCTAAGTCAGAGCCGGGGTTTATCATGGTCAAGCCTCAAAGCGTTGGATCATGTTTGTTAGTGGTCGCAGTGCAGAATCCAACGTACTCACAGCCGTCGGCGTTGCAAACGCGTTTGTTGGGAGTAGGTTTGCACTTGTCGAGTTTGTTCTCAGACTTTCCTGCTGCAAGAACGCATGTAGTTGTGAGTCTGTCATGCTACGCGTCTGCATCAACGTATCTAACCGAGTCGGAAGGTTTGTTTGTTGAATCGCAGTGGGCATTTTCTGACCTTGCATGCACAGGACTGAAGAGTTCCACTGGTTTGAAACATGCTCAGACGTCACCATAACCAAGTTCTTCGTCTGGTTCGCTGCTTCAGCCAACGCCATAGCATCCGATACCTCGCGCAAGTCAATTGGTATCGCACTGACCGCCGCATCAAGCACCGAGCCAACGCGCGAGTATTGAGCCAAATGCAATATCTGCTGACCTATAGCAGGTAGAACACCAGCCGCCTGAGACAACGTTGTGATACGCATCGCTTGTGGTAGTGACGAAATCGCTGGAATAAGTTGCCCCGTTGAATCTCCAATCAATTGGCTTATGCCGGACAAGCTGTTCAAGTGTGCAAGCATTTGAAGTGACGAATTGGCTAAACCTCCAATAGCGTCTGTGATACCAAGTCCAGAACTGATAGCGTTGGAAAGTTCTGCTGCGGCAGAACCTACTTGAGATACAGTCCGGTTTGCTAAACCTTGTAGTGATTCTAGTGTGTGGAAGCTGTCAGCAACCACACCGTTGAGACTTGCGATATTCTTAATGCCGGGAAGCTGCGATGCAAGAGACGTTCCCATTGAATTGCGATTGATACTGATGTCAGGAATCATCGAACGTTCACTTGCAACGTTGCCCGGACCTTGTAGTTGTGCTTGGCCTTCCATAGTGAGACTCATCCTTGCAAGTTCGAGACGTTCTGCGTAGTGAATACCGCTGCGAATAACAAGTGTTTTCCCAACGACCAGATAAATGTCGGTGTTTCTCACCGGAGCATTTAGATCGGCATCGGCTTGTCGGTAGACGACAACATCATACAACTGAACTTCGGTTACCTCTGTCACCAACAATGACATCTTCTCGGTGAACAACGCGAGGATTTTCATATTCTGGTAGACTGCGTCTTGAAACTGCTCATGCGTGTTGCCACAATCAATCGGCGCGTAGTCATAACGCGACTTCTTAATCATGTCTGCCACTTCTTTGTTGAGCGCGAGGTACGAACCCGGTGTCTTGACTGCGAGTGACGTGATCTGCTTGGGCTTTCCATCGAGGCTGTTGTGAACGCGTGTCGAACCGTAGTTCATTGCACTCGCCATGAATCCGGCAGTGCTCTTATCATGTGCTTCCTTGACCAAGTACGTCTTTTTGTGAGACTCGTTGGAGTTGTATCGAGCGTTGTGCGTAAACACAAACTGAATCTTCGCCTCCGGTGTGTTTATCACGTCAATCAAGTTGCGATAACGAATCTCACCGTAGCTGGTGACAGTAGCCGACATACCGCTATGCTGGTCCATCCAACCGTGACGAACAGTTTCCGACAAGAACGTCTGACGATTCTTGCAGATGTTGAGCCACGTTGATTGCCTATCATTCATCTGGCGACCGTTGTACTCTTGGGGGCCAGAAAACGTCATGTCACAGCGACTAGCCAATTGCTTCAGCACCGCATCTGTCGTCCCCTCGTAGCTTTCTTGAACTGAGGCAGAGACAAACTTCGGTGAATTGAGTATTGCGACAAACTTCACTGTCGGGTTGAGGGCGTTGTTTGCACGGATCGGTCCGAACACTCGGTACTTGCGATACCCAACTCGGTTGTCTTTCATTGACCTTGCGATCAAGATTTCAACCTTGTTGCCTTCAGACAAAGTATGCGACGAGGCCAGTAAGCTTTTCGGGTCTGCTAGGTCCAGAGACATAGTCGGGCAGAGAACACCATTGCCCTCGCACAACGTAATGTTTTGCAAACCAGCGTACTCAACTTCTTGGTCGTCAATCTTCAGCGAAACAAATACGTCGTCCTGTATAGTTAGCATGGCTGTTCTCAGATCACTACAATGTTGTTCTGACCGGTGCTGTTCTGAACAACAAGTGTTTGGTTGGTTATCGCGGTGATTGCCCCGAGGTCTGGAATCTTCAACGTCAACCCCTCGACAATATCGCGGAACCGGCAAATGCCGTTGTACGTCAGGATGTGCCACCAAAAGTCTTCTGACCCATACTCACGCAACGAGATAAGGTCAGCAGCGCCACGCTCTTCCTGCGTGACCTCGTGGTTTCTAAACTGCTTGATCTTCAAAACCTCCGGGACGATCTTGTCAAGCAATGGATCAATACCGTACTTGTCAGTCACGACCGCGTACGCCCTGAAGAATTTATTATTCCAATCGGGGCTATACATAAAAACCACCTTTTTTGCACTTACTAATTTCTTTAGGACTTACGATAAAGGAGCATGTCATGAAAACCCCCAAGACAATAGAGTTTATTAAGAAGGCGCGGTTGGTTCACGGTAACAGGTACGTGTATAAAGACGTTGACTATGCGACGGCGTTGGTTAAAATTACAATCATCTGCCGAAAGCACGGACCATTTCAAATGTCACCAAACATGCACCTTGGAGGTCAAAACTGTCAAACGTGCTCTCAAATCGCAAGAAACGAGAGTCGTCAAGATACGACGGAAAGCTTTGTGCGGAAAGCGATCAAAAAACACAAAGACTTATACACCTACGACCGCGTCAGGTATAAAAATTCACAAACTGACGTCTTGATTGGGTGCAGGGTCCACGGGCTGTTTAAGCAACGTCCTGTAAACCATTTAAACGGTCAAGGGTGTTCAAAATGTTGCTATGAAGGTCGTGGAACACGTAGACAAAAAGGACTTGACCATTTCATATTGCGTGCGTCGGAAGTGCATGGGTCAACGTACGATTACTCGGAAGTTAAATACGACAAGTGTGACAAGGACGTTGTTATCAGATGCAAGACGCATGGAACTTTCAAGCAAAAGCCTATGAACCACTACAAGGGTCAAGGTTGTCCGCTCTGTGCAGAACGTCTGAGATATTCAAAGATTGCAATAGAGTGGATTGAGTACGAGACTAAACGTAGACGGTTGAAAAATGTAATGCACGCTGAAAACGGTGGTGAGTTTTGCATACCCGGAACTAAGTACAAAGCAGACGGGTTTCACAAGGCTTCAAACACTGTCTTTGAATTCTACGGTGACTGCTACCACGGAAATCTTGAACGGTATAGGCCAATGTCTAAGCCAAACCCATTCTCCAATAAAACTGCAAAACAACTGTACCATGAAACCGTGAGGCGTGAAAACGAGCTTCGGTCTCTTGGGTATATTGTCGTATCAATTTGGGAACGTGACTACAACTCAATGAAGAAGTGATACATGATTAGCCGCCTTCGCTGTCACGATCCCTCTTATCAAAGAGTGCATCAATGTCTTTGGTTGTGAAGCAAGTGAAATAACTCTTCACGTCGATTGTCACTTTCGCTTTATGCGGTGTTCCAGAAGCACCCATGATATTGTCGAACTGAATATCAACACGATCAACGATGCAGTTGTAAAGCGAGAGAAACGTACCTATGTGAAGGCTGATCCGACGGCCACCCATCAACTGATTTGCTATCGTTGGTCCCGGAGCTTTTAAAACCATGCTCATACCAAAGAGACCTTCTTCCGACGGGGCAACTAGCTTCAATAGGTTTCGACACCGTTCTTTGATTTCGCGCTCTGCGTTACGAACTGCTATGAATGTGAACGGAATCGAGAATCCGATAGGATCAGATGATTGCCATACCTGTGCAGAAGTTGCACGAGTACGTGCGGCAAGACCAGTCAGTTCGGAAAGCTTCTCAATCGCGCCACCGCCTTTAACGCCCCGGAGTGCGTCCTGCAAAACGTTTGCGTACGGTGCATTCCACTGGCTCGCCATTGAAAGCGAAAACGATTCATCAACAGACGTCGACACACTGAAAGGTGCACCACCGTTAACGTTTTTATCACCAGAGACGCGAAGGGTGATAATGTATTGCGGGGCGACACCATAGTCAAGCGCGTATTGTTCATCTGACGGAACTGGCGGTCCTGAAGCGTCACTTAAAATAGGAACATTTGCCATAACTGTTTGCCTACACGTGGCCCAAATTTATAAGCACCAGTCCAAGGTCGTTGATAACGACTGGGATGCTTGAAAGGTCGGGTTGGTTGTTCGATGCTTGCTGCTTGTCGGACGTAGGAGCGGCGGTCGGTGCAGGTGCCTGTTTCATATCTTCGGCGTTTGCAACAACTACTTTCTTCGACTCTTCAGCAGCGGCAGTGCTTACTTTCGGGAATGCTTCTTTTCTCGTGCTCAGTACTTCAGGTGCGGTCGTGGCAACTTGCGTAGGCAACTGAGTTGTCGTTGTAGATGATGGAGTAACTGGCTGTGGCTTCGACGAGTCAGCCTTCGCTAGTTCAACAGGCTTCTTCACAGCATCAACTTGAGTTGGGTTTGCAGCGTACTTGTTTGCAGCGGCCAACTTCTTGTCGGCAACTTCCTTCAAGTAACCTTTGTTGATGTTGTTACCTTCACCAGCGATTGCCTGTGTCGTTGCTCGGCTTGCTTCATCAAGGCTCATATCGTTCAACGCTTTGCCACTCTTGCGTGCAACGTTTTCAGTGCGGTCCTTGGTGTATGCGACCGCAAGCTTCGCGGAAACCTCTGGATCATTTGCAAGTTCTGGATTCTTCACCAGCCTGTCATCACCGTAAATCTGTTGGCTGTACTTGGCGTAGTTGTCTTTTCCAGTCAGTTGAATATGACCGCGACCACGGAAATCGTACCCACCCATGTCGCCATACATCTTGTCGCCAAACGCTTTCGGGTCTTGCTTCAACGCCGTCAACTCGTCGTCAGACATACCCTTCGTCTTGGACTTGAAGATTCCACGAATACGCTCGTTGCTTGAACCAGCGTAGTTCATGTTTTCGGACTTTGCATTGAACCCACTCTCGACCGCAATGTTTCCCATCAGAGCAGCTTGAGCGTTCTTGCTCATGCCTGACTTTTCCATTTCAGCAACGAGTGCTTTCTTCTGCGTTTCCGTATCAGCGTTGTACGTTCCTTTGATGTCACCAGCCGCTTGCTTGACTGATGCTCCAATATCACCCATACCACGTTTTGCAGTACGCGTACCTTGGTCGATTACACCTGCAACGCCGCGTTCTTGGTACCCTTTCTGAACTGCACCGACTGTCGCGCTTGCGGTATCACCAACAGCGGTCGCAACGTTGCGAACGCCGGACCCAACACTTGATGCGACGTTGCCGACCTTCTCAACGCCTTGATTGAGCGCGGCTTTAGCACTGCTCCAAGCACCTGAGAACATACCACCGAGGTTGCTGATACCTTTCTCAAGGTTGTCACCAAACTCTGCGACTCCGGTCTTAACGCTCGTGCCGAAAGCTTCAGCACCTTTTTGAATTCGATCACCAACTTCTTCAAGCTTCGGACCGAAATCATTCTTCAAGGCATCACGTGCATCTTTGCTGAACGGCGACAACACAGCAGCCATTGTCGTACCGAGCGCAGTGTCGATACCAGTACCGTCGAGAAGACCACCTTTCTCACCAGCGTCTTCACGCCTGTCTGCAAGTATTCTATCTGTCCAACTGTTGCCGCTATCGTTCCACAGTGACGATGGATCAAGTGTTTGAGCAATATCAGTTGCAGCACCACCAGCACGGAGAGCAAGAAACTTCGCCATGCTTCCCATAGAGCCGTCGCCAAGATCAGACGTATCAGTTCCAAAACGTCTTGCGTAACGGTCTGTCGAATCTTCTTTACTTCCTTCGGTGACTGCACCAACCGCTGCAAGTGGTGCGGCAATGTGTCCGAGGAAACGTCCAGCGGTTCCCAACATTGGAGTGGCACGTGTCATCAAACCGCCACCGGCTTCAGCGACTTTACTCAGCAGACCACCACCGGCTTCAGCCGCTTTACTGAACAAACCACCACCAGCACGCATTGCTGTTGCGCCAACTTCACCGATAGTTCCAATTGCACGTCCACCAGCACCGAGTGCAGAACGACCAAGACCGGCAGCGCGACTAAGCAGACCACCGGACTCTGAAGCACCTAGAACATTGCGACCAGCACCCAACACTCGTGAACCGAAGCCAGAAACCGTTTCGCCAATTGATCCAAGCGCACGTCCAACACGACCAAACCTCCCTGCCTTACCTAGACCGGGAGGTTTCTGTGGACCAATCTTTGCAGCTTCTTTTGCAGCTTTACGGCCTTGCTTCCAGTCTTTGAAATCCTTCCACGCTTCACGCGCATCCATCACGTCATCAACGATTGACGACTTTGCGTTTTGGAATGCTTGACGCGCTTTGGCAACGTGTGAAAGTTTCTTCTCGCCAGTACCGCTTTGGCCGTCACGCTTTGAATACGTGTCGTCTTTACTGTTTGGCGGAGGGGCAGTCTGCTTGACCAACGTCTTGTTGAGTTCCGTCATCAGCTTCAACTGCTTTGCAATTTCTGCAAGATGGACGTTTGTTTGCTTCGCCGACCCTTGATTCAACTCGCTAATACGCTGGAACGAAGTCACTGTCGCACGAATACCACTTTTGACAGAGTCCTTCAGAGAACCAATGCCACCAACAACTGAACGCGTTTGCTTTTCTGCCTCAGCACCACGCTTTCCGGTCAGGTCAGCAGTGTTGCCAGTGTTTGCCGCCAACGCTTCAAGAAGTTCTTGCGGACTTGATTGGTCTGCTTCCTGTTTTTCGCGGACGGATTTCAAATAATCTGCTAGTGACATAATGTTCTCTCGGAGTGGCTAACCAGTACGTCTATCAATACATCTTGACCATGTTGCCTTTACGGGCGGCAGCAGTGTTGGCGTCTTCTCGGTCTTTTTTGTACTTGGAATAGAAGTACAGGAGTTTCAAGCTTGGCATGGAGTCATCAGATTGCAACCCACGATACTTCAGTAGGTCATACTCCATGTCAAGCAAGTCCTCCTCCGAGGCTATTGGAAAAAACTTAACGCATTCAGCTTCAGCTTTGTCGTGTGTTCAACACGGCAGCGGTTGCAGAAGAATGTAACTTCCTCGTCAATACCGTGGATGGTCTTACGGTTAATGTCGAGTGCTTCGCCAATCAAATTGGGGTTTGCTTCCGCCGCAGCAAGTTTTTCGGCCCACGTGTTACCGGCAATCCACTGGACCGCAGGTGCAATGTACGCCATTTCAGGATCAGCCAGTGCAGCAGCGCGATCTTCATAAATGTTCATACGTGGGAAGTCGAAACCTTCGGGCAATGAGAAGTTCTCGTCAAGAGAAAGAATTCGTGTGTCGGTGTCGTGTAGGACGCTCGTGTTTTCCGTGTTGCATTCCGAGGCGTCGTACTGTTCTTGAAGTTGTTCGACAGTGGGCCACTTGTCTTGCGAATACAGAAGCGGTTGCTTCGTTTCCTTGTGGACAAAGTATGGCTGGTGGCATTTCCATTCAGTGATGTATGGAGACTTCGGCATGCTCTTGAGACGTAGCCAAAGCATTACGTAGTAAAAATCACCAATCGTCAGACGCTCGACTGGGTAGGAGATAACGTTGTCAACTGCGCGGAGCAGGTGAGACATTTCTCCAAGTTGTGCAGCGACCGACAGCATCTTGTACTCGGCAAGTTTGAATGGCCGAATATAAAACGTAGCCATGTCCAGATACGGAATACCTTGCGATGGCAACACGCCAAGGTCGTGGAACGTCGCATCTTGCGCGATCTGTTGTAGCTTCTCGGTATCACATTTCATGTCATGTCCTTTTATTTAAGAAACTTGATTTTCATCGAGTCGACGCTGAAGTTTTGATTGAACGTAATACGTTCGCTACCCTCAGACGTTAGACTCAGTTGACCAGTGTCAGCCGGCCAACAACCACTGTAGGTGAGTTCAATCACTTCGTCACCTTTGGAGTCAAGCATTACAACAACCCAATCTTCCTTGAAGTCTTCTGGAAGGTTGTACAACGAAGTTGAAAAGTCCTTTACCTGCTGTTTCCAATTCCAGATATATTTCAGCGCGTTGCCATTACCGTCACCGTAAAACACCACGTTGAAAGCTGAAGTGTCGTGGAATTCAGGGAAGTAGTTGTAACCACCACCCATAAACACTCCAGTTGCTTTGACGTTGCTGAATGGTATTTCAAAGCTTTCAACATAGTTGGGCGTTACACCGTAGGCTTGGCCGCGAGGTACGTCCCGAACAATCCACCTAAACGCGAGTAGAGGATCGGGGCGTCGAAGCAGCATGCCAAGTTGAGTCATTTCAGACGCCACGATTTTTCCTCTCGCCGTTAGGTAGTGTAGCCGCCGGTCTTGTCGTAGTAGTCAAACTTGAACCCGATGCTGTGGGTAATCAAGTTGCTGCTGCTACCATCGAACGATGTTTCAGGAAGTGACGACGGCCAGATGTTGTACAACGTGTAGATCAACGCTGCATCACCCTTGTTGTCAAAGATTGACAGGACGGCGTTCGTTGCATAACCAGTGGCAGCACCATCACCCTTGAACGCACCGTGCTGAGTTTGTGTGCCGCGAATCATTTCGGCCCACTTCTCGAAGATGCGGATAATACCGCCGCGAACGTTTTCCACGTACGTGACGTTGAGGTCGTGGTTGAAGGTCTTGTTACCGGCGTAAACAACGCTGTGGCCAAAGAGGGCCACTGCTACTTCATTTACAGTTTCGCCCGGCTTCGTTGCTTGCTGGCATTGGATCAACAGTGGCTCAGATGCGCCGCTGTCGTTTGGTACTTGCGGAAATTCCAGAGTGAAGTGGTCAGACACCATCGGGTCTTTGATGACGCTCAGGATTTTCCCTAATTGGGGCTTGGGCATAACAGATACTCCTAGAACATTGAATGGTGACGAGTTCAGAACGTCGTCGGTTGTAGTACTGCACGATTCAGGGCCATCAAACCAGTTTGCAGATCAGTAGCACCAATGTTTACCCAACGTTGGTCGAGTTCTTTTGTATGCCGCATGTCTGTAATAAGAGTGCCAAGTTCTGCACTCTTTTTTGCAATTTCTGCGAGGAAATCAACGTCTGGTGGCCTAACAGGAATGATTCGACTTGTATTCATTAGGCACCCGTTACGCGAACCCCAGTCTTGTTGATGATTGCATTGAAGTAAATACGCTTCGCTGGCAACGTCGGATCACACCAGAGGTCGACGATCATGTCACCGGCGGCAATCGTATCAGGCAAGTTGTTCGTGTCGTCACAGATAGCATCAAACGCGTACAAACCTTCTCCATCCTTGATCTGCTGCAAGAACTTGCGGCAATTCATTTGGATGCGGCTGCGCAACAGTTGGTCATTAGGGTCAAAGACACTGTAGAGCAACGAGTTTGCAATCGTCTTTTCAATCACGATCATCAAGCGACGCACGTTGATGTTGCTCAACGCACTTGGCATGACCTGAAGTGTATCAGCACCCCAAACCTTGATGCCAGCACCTTCAATGACACGGATTGCATTGACTTGTGAGTCGTACAGTGCATCGCGCATACCTTGATCGTAGACCTTGCGAACACCGGCCACCACCAAGTCACCGCGAATCATACCAGCCGGTGCAAACCATTGACGGAAGTCACGGTCAGTACGAGCATAGCAAGCCGCGATCATGCCGCTCACCGGAGTGTAGAGGCGAATGTCGTTGTACTTGTCAGCAACGTACACGTCAGGCGTATACAACGCTGAGTACGAACTGTCAAGATGCAGAGTATCGCGTCGGAAACTGATCACGTCTTGCAACGCTTGCATGTCGCTCGGGGCATCGAGAATTGCGATGCAGTCCATACGTGCTTGGCACAGGTCATCCAGCGCCATTTGGAACGATGGGTCTGTGATGCCGCTGTTGATAAACATGCTAACCTGAATGGCTTCAGGGTCTTGGTAAAGATCAAGGGCGTTTATGAAATCCGACGTCGTCGCGCGAGTACCGTCAACACCACCAACCAGTTGGATACCGGGAAGACTTGCGTTTCCACCGGTCAGCAACGTGTTGACCAACTGCGCTTTCGGGTTTGCAACAAACTCGGCGTTGTCTTCGTTCTGCACGATACGGATGTAACCGGATTTGCGGTTGATCTGCTCGGCAACGTTTAGCTGCACACCAAACCCGTCAACAACATGATCGAGGCTGCAATACCATGACTCGACCGGAAGCGCGATGCTCTGCACGAACACTTGGATCGTGAAGAAGCCGACGCCGCGACGCGGATCAGTATTCGGAATCACACGAATGCACAGGTCACTGTTCCACGCGCCGGGGTTGATCGCGTGGACAGCAAACAGGCCGTTTGCTTCAAAAGCAATGTCATCAGGTGACGCAACACCGGACGCGAACGAAGACGAAACGTTTAGCGTGTGTGCTGCATTGCGGCTGACTTTACACCCACCAAGCAAAGCACCCGGTGCGACCCGCGTGACATACAATTGGTTGCCTTCTGTCAGGAAAGCGAGTGCGCTGTAACCCAACCAGCTTAAAGACGCGTCAGGCTTGCCAAACAAGTTGACGTAGTCGCTTTCTGACGTCACCAACGTTGCTTTTCCAACTGGACCTCGACGTGCTTCGCCGATCACCACACCAATGGTGGCCAAAGACATTTGCGGCCTTTGGCTAAAATCGTTTTCAGTCACGTAGACGCCCGGACTTGTACCAGTGATACTCATAACTGCTCTCCTTAACTCCAAAGATACTGAAGGCGAATACGATCAACGCCATCTGGTGGTGAAATTATTACACTTCCTGTCTCACCGTTGTTAATAAAAAGACCTCTGCACTTCAAGGTGATTGACGTTGCGGCACCTGAAATGTCAACTACGAAGTCCTCTAAGCTACTCAACATCAAAACTGATTTTGTTGGGGGGATGTGCAGCGGACTCAACGCCGTTATGGTCACGTCGCCTTGGTTGAATACGCTGTCTGTAGGAATCGGTGCAGCTACGGAGCCTTTCAGGATGACAGACCGTGTAAGCAGGTCTGCCAACTGTACTTTGAATTCCGTGACTACAGTTTTGTCATAGGGAAGATGTTTCGGTGTGCTCATGTGGCAACTCCACTTCAAATGGCTGTTCGTCATTGATCGTAATGCTCATGAGTGGTCCGCGTCCGTTGACTGCGCTTACGTCACGGAAGAAACCAATCTGTGCGTGCATAACGAATTGTACATTCACGTCACTAGCTCCGGGTGTTTGAGGACTCTGCTCTTCTTGAATGTTGACCGTCGCATCCGTCGGAATCTCCATGCGGACTGCAAACGTAAACATATCGCCAACATCAATCTGAAACGTGAGGCCGTCTGTAACACTCAGAATCACGAGTGATTGCGCCATGTTGAGTAAGCGTTTTTGATCGCTGTCAACGTAGTGGAATTCGAGTCCCAACGTGATCGGGAACAGGTAACCCTTCTTACTTGTTGCTCTGTCAACTGATGGAAGACGCACGCCGTGCTTACGAACTGCGTAGTTGTTCTGCTGGTCTTTCATACCGGACAGTGCTTGCAGCAGGAAATACGAATATGGGAATTCCATCTTCTGCTTTTCACGTGCGCGCCGGACCATTTCCTGCTTGGTTGTTTCCGACAGTGAGAAGATGACGCTCTTAATGTCCAGTTCCCGTTCAAGCACAACACGCACTCCATGTAGCGCCATGTACAACATGTTCTCTTTTGCAAGCTCGGACAATAAGGACATAGACTCTCCCAAAGTAAAAAGCCCCGCCCTTCTTTGCAAAAAGGCAGGGCTTTGTGTTTTGCTTGATAGATCAGTCTTTCATTACAACTGGAGACTTCACTTCAGTGTTCTTGATCCTGACGCTGGAGAACGAGACAGGAACGAGTTCTTGGCCGGGGTAATCGGGATCGAGACCGAGGTCTTGATGTTCATCCTCATCACCATCTTCGTCGTCTTCGTCATCACCTTCATATGCGGTGTCTTCAGACGCCAGTGCTTGCATGCTTGCCGAAAGGATTTTTCCGATTTGGAACAGTGACGTTGTCTTACGGCGCGTAATGCTTGATACCGAAATCGTGTCGGGTTCGCCACCGTCTTCAGTACCCCAATCATCTTCGCCAGAGCTTGTTGAATCAACTGCTTGGTCACGACCGGGCGTTGCTGCAAGTTCTGCATCAGGGCCGGTTTCACTAACCTTGCCGTCCTTCGGATCGTTTTCGACGTCTGTTTGTTCAACGTCAGCTTCTTCACCGTCTTCAACCAGACCGTCTTTGGTCACGGCGTTAGCATCGGGATTAACTTCGCCGTCGAGACGAATCTCTCCGGGTTCAGTTGTCAGTTCAGCGATCAATGCGTCAGCGCCCTCTGCACCACTTGCTTGTGCAAACAGAACACCAGCGTCTTCGTATTGCTTTGCCTTGAATGCGGTCATTGCAAGGGCTAGAAACTTTTTCGCGCTCATGTTTGTACTCCGTGTTAGATTTCTCAGATAAGACTACACACGTACATCGTATACTCTTATGTGAGAAAGACCGCCACCAATCGAAACTGGTGGCGGCCATTCAACATCACACCGATGCAACGATGTTTAGTACAAGCTTAGATACGCTTGCCCTTGGAGACCGAACGCGGGTTCGCAAGAACCATCGAGATCACTTCGGACAGCAGCCAGCCGCGTGACGTGTTGCCGGAATCAGCACCAGTCGTCGGTTCGCTACGAACACCGCCACGGTCACTGAAGCAGCCGTGATGTTCCGGTGTCGACACAACGTAGATTTCGCCGCGATTCAGAACCTTCTGGTTCGGTTGGCGGAAGCCGTCCGTCAGCAGGGTCAGGCCGACCAGCGTACCGAGTTGACCGTTCATGACCAAGTCGTACTTGGTGACGGGGTCAAGGAACGAAGCGAAGTCGTTGTTGCCGACAATGTCTGACCAGAAGTCATTGGAAATCAGCGCGGTGGTGGCCGGGAGATTCCAGTCGGTGATGCCTTGGCGAATTGTTGCGAGGATTTGCGGTGTCAGTTGACCACCGATGTAGTTCAGCGGATTCACGACGCCGACGGTCATGTCAGCGGCTTGTTTCCACAGCTTGTCTTCAGCAACCATGACGCTGTCGAGACCCTGATTGTACAGGTTGTCAAGAACGTCGCCGCCGACTTGTTCCATTTCCAGACGGTCAACACGCAGGTTCGCCACGACTTCAAATTCAGCCGGGTAGAATTGCTTGTTGCGGATCATCTGGTATTGGACGTTGGCCGGGCCGGTTGCAACAACCGACATTGCATCCCACATCGGAACGTTGACGCGCGGCAGTTCGCCTTGCTTCAGGTTTTGACCGAGCATGATGCGACGCAGGAAACCTTCGCGGTTGCGTTGTTCCTGAATCTGCACGGCCAGATCAGCACCGAGGCTGGACCACTTGGCCGGATCAGCGTAAGCAGCGACAACAACTTCGCGACGTTCTTGAGCGAGTTGCTGTGACTGTTCGGCTGACAGAGATTGTTGGACGATTGCGCCTGACGACATCGAATCAAACATCGTCGTGATGGCACGAATCAGTTCTTTCTTGTCGTTGGCGTTGAACTCGCCGTTGGATTCTGACAGAAGGCGCAGGTTGGAACCGGGCGCACGAAGGTCAGTGATAGGTGCGCCCGAAGCAAGGACTACTTGAGCGGCGGCATAAGGGTTCTTCATAACTCAAACTCCTGATTATCTGTGTGAAAAATTGCTGATTAACCGACGTTCAGTTCGAGAACGAGGAACGGGTTGCCTGAGTTCGGGCTGTTCTTGACAACAACACCGACGAGGCCGGTGGCTGCGTCAGCAGGAACGAAAACGCCGCCGTCTTTCAGTTTTGCGTAGGTGGCAGTCGACCAGTCAGCCGAAGCATCGAAGAACGACGTACCAACTTCACCTTGCTTGACACAAGCGAGAGTGCCGAGTGCATTTGCGGCCAGACCACCGTAAGGCGCGTCACCGATGATGGTGCGTGCTTCGGCAACCGACAGCGCGTACATGTATTGGAACACAACCTTGTGACCAACAGTAGCGGCGTTCAGTGCGTACTCGTTACCGGTGATTTGAACTTCACCAGCGGCGGGTGCAGCAACAACGATGTCTTGCTTGACGCCGTCGACCGTGACCAGAAGTTGGCCGGTGATCGGAGTGCGTGTCAGCTTGCCGGTAGCTGAAGCGGAAACAACACCTTCTTCAACAATCGGGTAAAACGCCGGAGGCATGTTACGGGCCATTGCAATACCGGCGAAACGACCACCAGCCTTGCCGATTTGGATTTTGGTTTCGCCGTCGACCTTGATGAAGGTCATTGCGACGCCCTCTTCTTGAATGGCTACGCCGGGAGCGAGATTCTCGAAGAGTGACTTGTACAGACGAGTATTACGAAGTTGCAGCATGGTTTAAACTCCTAAAAAATTGCTCTTACCGAATGCGACGGCCGAGAGATTGTACAGCACGTTTTTGATCTGGACCAGCAACTACTGTTGCGGCTGGTGCCGGTTGGGCTGACGATGTCGAAGTGCCAAGTGTTTCAAGGCGGGATTCGATACTGTCATCTTGAGCAGCACCACTAATTGCTTGGTACGTAGTGCCTAGAACTGCTTTTGCCAAACTCTCTTGCACTTCCTTCGGCTTTGAAGCAATATCTGAAGCCTGTGCAAAGAGTGCTTTGTGGTACGCGTCGGAATGATTCTTGAACGTCGCGTCAATCAAAGCTTCCGGTGAACGAATACCGGCGCTGTTCATTGAAGCCCACAAAGATGCCTTAATCGGGTTTTCAACACCAGTGAAGAAACCGCGATTGATACCGATTGCAGCCGTTGCCAAGGCAGCCATGAAGCTTTCCTTGAACTCTGCTTGATCGGCAGAAATGCTTGTGCGTTGTGATTCAACTTCTTTGTCAACCATGCGACGCACTTCGGCGGATACCGAAACTTTGTGCTTGATCGGCGTGAAGCCAAGTTCGTTCAACGACTTCTTGATACCGGCAACCTTGGCAGTGGCCAGAACTGCTTGACCAAACTTCGGCGTGTCAAAGATGTCGGCGTTCTTGCCAGCACTTGACTTGCTTGCCATTGCAACCGGAACGCCCTTGAAGTATGCGGTCCATGCAGCCTTGCCAGCAACACTTGACGAGTATGAAACGTCCAGATCGGCAGAGTCGGATTCTTCACCAACATCAGCGTCAGCGTCGAGTTCTTCAGTGTCTTCTTCCAGCACGTTGCCGGAATCTTCATCGGTCAAACTCAGCGTGTTGTCATCTTCGCCCATGCCGTCACCCTCGTCAGATTCAGGTTCTTCAACTGAAGAGTGGCAAGCCGGGCATTCCGTGATTTCTTGCGTCGACACGATGTGCGCAGCGCAGTCACTTGAAGCGCAAAGCATGTAGTGTGCGTCGATGTTGCCTGACGACAGTGATGTTTGCGGAAGATGTTCACGCATCAGTTGCGTTGCTTTGCTGAGTGAGTCGGCGGCGATTACAACTTCACCGTCATCGTCGTCCATTTCGGGAAGCGGCTCTTCATCTTCAGCATCACCGGCGTCATCACCAGCTTCGTCACTTTCGCCTTCGGCGTCAGCGTCATCACCAGCGGAGTCGTCACCAGCGTCATCACCAGCTTCTTCATCGTCAGCAGCATCGTCACCCTCTTCAGAGTCACCAGCAACATCTTCGTCACCGGCGTCTTCTTCAGCGCCAGCTTCTTCGTCGTCACCTTCATCAGCCGAATCAGACTCTTCGTCGCCGAGGCCGTCGTCTTCGTCAATGTCGCCGTCGTCTTCACCGAGGTCATCGCTGTCATCATCAGAGTCGTCGCCAGATTCGGCTTCAAACTCGTCACCGGTTTCGGCGCTGTCTTCAGGACCGTCGACCAAGTCTTCGTCATCTTCCGACGCGTCAGACAAACTCGATGTGCAGTTGGGGCAGAACTTCACCAATGTTTCGCTGTCGAAGACAACGTGGGTTCCGCAACCGGACGTGCAAACCAAATGATTCACTTCAACGTCGCCGCTGGAGTTCGATTGGAACTCAAGCTTCGCGCAAAGTGCCGCATCTGTTTCAAGGTCCATGTTACCGGACATGGGATTGAACATCCCGTCGGCAGAACTGGCATGGGTAACGAAAGCGATGTCACGCTCACCGTCAACCTGTACGGCGGCACCTTTACCCATAGCAAGCAAACGATAATTGTTCACTGCCGAAGCTTTGGTGCGACCAACAGCCAGAATACCGTGAAACTTTGTCTTTTTAGACATAAATCAGGCTCCTGTTTGTTGAACATATATTGTGCTGCTACAACGGAATCAAATTATGGTGTGCAGAATGCTTTTACATCCGTCACTTCAAAGATGATTCTATCTTTTGTAAGACGTCCGGTCTTGCAACCAACGTCTTTAAACCGGGATGTAATGGGTGCGGCCACTTACCTTTCGCCGTCCACACAAACCCTTGTGTCTCCCAGTTAAGCGTCGGCACAAACTCGTCATCCACAACAGCAAGATAATTGTGGTATTTAAAACCTGACGGGTGTGCAAACACATACAAAGGAATCAAATCAAAGTGACCTGAGTAACCGGCCTCTTCTACAACTTCACGAATCACACCTTGCTTCGGTGTTTCACCGGGATCAATTGCACCGCCCCATGTTCCCCAAGTGTGAGGTTCAAGAACGTGCTCACTGCGATGTGCAATTAACAAACGACGTGTAGCACGTGCTAGAAATAAGCAACCTGCTGCTTGTCGTCCCCAAAATCCTGTTTCTTCCAACGCGACGCCATGCTCGTTGTCCGAATTTGACATACTTATCGTAATTCTCATGGTGCGCAACTCCGGTCTTACAAGAGATTAAATTAGATCGTGCAACTTTTTACGACAGTGCACAAATCGCCAATTTCACTTCTTTGTCAAAATGTCGACAGCGTCAGTGATATGACTATGTCGCCGTTTCTCAGGTTCAAGCAATACACGACGTGCAACATTAACCGGGACACCACGTGTGATTAAGAAGTAGTAGGCTTTCAAATAGCCGCCAACTTCGCACATGATAATTCCCTATTCGACCAACTCGAACATTTCGATATTGACGCGCCGATCTTCTTCGCTCTCGACAAATCCGTCTTCAGTGTTCACAGCAATCTCCATCAAACTCTTGTCCGTCTTCGGTCATTGTCACGCGCAGAAGCCCGACGTTCGCGCTCTTTGACGCGCCGATTCCGACGAACGGTTGAACGCATGAACAGCCAGATTGCACCAAACACGGCAAGTGCAAGTGTGCCAAATATCATGCACAACACAGGCATTGGTGCACACTGCTCATCGTCAAACGTCTTGATGAAACCCTCGAATCCAAACATTGAGTACCAAGGGTATTTCAAATCACTCGGCGGGACATAGTGCGTCAACGCATTTGTTGTGCGGTCGTAGTGGAGAACATGTGGCATGCACCAATGTGTCGATTTACGAAATTGAATGTATCCACCTTGTTCGTTCCACTTATCCAGTGCGTAGTAAAGGCATTGTATTTTCACTAGCTTTCGACTCCGGTTCCTGTTTAGCATCGCCAACCCAAGCAACGACTGTGCGACGTTGTTCAGGGTGGTCAAGCACGCGCTTTGCAGTTTCACGGTTGATGTTGTGCTTTAGCAGGAAGGCAAATGCAGAATTGTAATCTTGCTCACGCAAAATACGCAGACCTGATTCTACAATGAACCAACTCCAGTGGTCTGAGCGTTGGTCATTACGCTGAAGTTGGCTGTCCATAAACAGTGGCTCAGAATGAACGAGCGTCGTAAACCGTTGGGCCGATTGCGCTAACAAACGCAGGTGTGTTGACACTTGAGCATTCAAACCCGATCCCATCTTCACACCAGCGGTGTGCAAGAACACCGTTCGGCATTTGGTATGTCGGCTTGCCCATTTGCGTGTGCGAACACGGACTAAGGTTGATACCACGACCGACGCGAGTCCCGCAGACAGAGCACGAGTAACTCTTGTAATAGAAGCCGACGCTGTAAGCGTTGTTCTCATTGCGCAGAATCGACTCTGCAAGTGCACTGTCTTTGGTGCGGTCATACGCAAGCAGCAACACGATCTTGTAAAACTTGTTGTTGAACGGGACCGGACGCAAGAACGAATCAAGGATCACACCTTTCGCTTGCGTGATGTCTTTGTTCTGATGTTCGACGTGTGTCGGCTTTCCCTTAAACGTCTTGTACATCTGCATGCCGAACTCTGGATCGAAGCGCAACATCTGTTTGAGCGTCAGACCATCACCGTTTGTGTTTGGCAACCCACTGAAGATTGCGGGGATCGGCACCAACACATAGTCGCGAATGTCACGCGACAGACAATAGTGTTCCGCAGCGTAAGGCAACCAGTAGTTGCAATCAGACACGCGCTCGGTGAACCCTGTTCCAGACACGGTTTCAGGAACAATGATTTCCTTCGTGCCTTTCTTAAGCTGCTCACCTGCAAACGGCAGCAACGAACTCAGTCCAAAGCTGTTTGACGCAAACCGTTCAGGAATGTCAATCAACGGAGCGCCGTCAGCAGCGCACAAACTTGTTTCTTGACTGGCGGTAAATGAAGGTGTGTCGCTTGACACAAACTTGTAGCCACGCGAAATTGGAATCAACGCACCAACCGGTGCGCTATTACGTGACACAAGAAACGTGTTGTTGTGACTTGGACGCAGTGAATAGCCTTGCGAGGTCGCCCACTGTTGTGCGTTGTCAATGATAATCATGGTCATTCCTATTAGTTGTGCCGTTTCAAAGCTTTCTTTGCGCGTGCTGCCACCTTAGCAACCGGATCGTTTAGAAGCTTCAACAGAATATACTTCGGTGTATCAAAACCTTCGGCAAGAGCAAAGCGTACATCAGGTTCAGTATCGAGAGCCAACTGATCGCGGGACGCGTCGTCAATATCAGAAACTCCGGCCATGTAAGCTCGAATCTTCGGATCATCACAAGCAACCAAGTCGTCTAGATAATTCCTGTCCAACTCCGCGTCCATTCCAAGTAGGTATTTGACAACTTTAAAGTTTCGACTATCTTTAAAGTGATTGAAAAGTTGTTCTTGGCGATCTTCAGCAACGTTGTACGGGAGGTCTCCAATAAGATCAGGACGTAGGTCGAGAGCGTATAGAGTGAACTCAAATGGGAAGTTGTCGGCAATCTCTAGCAAATCTGCTACGTGCATTCCTTTATCCAACGTGCACAGCAACTCAAACACTTCCTTTGAAAGTTCAGGTTCGTCTTCAATAAAGGCAGTGACCAGATCGGGACTAGCGGCCTCAAGTTTACTGAGAACAAAGTCTTGAGGAATAGCTTTGTGGTCTAGTATCAAACACCTAACATGCGTGTCGCGCACATTTTCGTACATTGACATAAGAAGGCTTACCGGCGCTGCTGGATTATTTGCAACCCTCCTGCTGAAATCTTTGGAGAATGCGTACTTCTTCAAAACCTTGACCGTGCAACGCTCGTCGCGTAGCAGAGTCATCAAGAACTGGCGACCTTCTGACGTCTTCAACTGTGAGTCTTTGAGCGTGTCGAGTGCGCCTATAAGTTTAAGCATTGTCTTTTCTGACAGCCTGTCGCTTGCAACGATTGCGCTCAATGCCCGTAGAGACAGTTGCTTACTGCTCAAGCAAAGGTCGGCCATAGTGTCGAGAGTTGTCGACGACACGTTCTTGTTGAGACATATGATTGGATAATGGTTTTGTTTCACATCCGGGAGTATTTTTGCAATGAACTTGTCAGACAAACTCCGGTGTCTGAGAATATCGACTTCTAGGTAAGCACTGTCTATGTGGTAGCCGTACAACTTCTCTAGGATTTCCGATGGTGCATTTCCGTTGTCGGTCAGTGCTCTTGCCACAGCCTCACTTGGTTTTTCAGAAACGAAGTATTGCAAGATTTCTATGTCAGGTGTTGATGATGCAAGCGCCGCTTTGTTGCGCGCAGACAGACCTTCGACCGGATCACCTTGTTTAAGGTGGAAGATGGAAGTCTCCTGATCGTCGTTGTACAAGTTTTCACGATGCTTGTACACTCCGGTTGGAGACGACTTGTTCATTTCAGCACAGAACTTTACAACTGCACCATGGAAATGCTCGGATGCAGTTCCGTACACGGGGCCGGGAACAAATACCGAGTAGCCACCGGTTTTCACAAACGGCCGCAATGCTATGCGTGCCATTGGGCGGTTGATGTTTTTGTCGTCATTCTTAACAAGATAGGCGACAAGGGTTCCGTATTTGACGTCCTTCTTCAAGTAATCTGCGTTGGACCCTTTTTCGACATTCATGCACGACGTCCAACCTCGGTCAAAGGACATACCTAGGATGTCGTACGGGTGCCGAGAAATCACAACCCACGCTGCTGCACCTTTTGAGGCTGCACGGGAGGAGTCATTATCAAACTGTTTCTTCAACGCCGGGACTTCGGACAACACCTTGCCGATCTTGACACTTCGGCGACCATCTGGAAGCTTCGCAGTTCCAGCACGGTAGTCGTCAACAGTCATACCTTTGGAATTCAGAAACTCGATTATCTCGCCCGGAGCTTCGACAGCCTTTTTGATGGAGCCGTCGATTGGAATGTAGATTCGGTAGACCGGCTTTTTACTACCGGCCTTACCGAACTTTGCAAACACGTCAGCGTACCTGAGACGGTTGAACGTACCCATGTAGGGCTTAACAGTCGAAACAGGCATTGCCGACAAAGATACGTTGATAATCATTTCAATCGTCTTTCAAAGGTAACCAGCTTGGACGGCGCAGACCAAGGTCGGTGAAGAACTTGGTGATCACGTCCGGGTCAATGTAGCTGTTGATGCTAGTGGTTGAAACCGTCTTTTCTTTCTCGCCGGTTCCGCTGCGGTGATGTAGCATCGCTCCTATTTCAAGACACTGCTCTTTGGCCCACTTCTCTGCGGCAGATTGTGACGGTGGGTTTGTCTTCTTGAATGGAGATGTTGCAAACTTCTTCAACGCCAACTTCGTACCGGCAGCGTGACGAATCTTGTGCGCGGTCATCTTCGGGATTCCGGTGATCGCTTTCAGATACTTGTTGACTGGATCAGGGCGAAGCAGCGCACCCTTGATGGTGAACACGTACTTGTCTTTCGTCTTGTTCTTCATGTAGCCACGAATCAGACGAATGACTTTGCGATTGGTCGGAGTCTTGTTGCTCAAGAAGTGATGTTGCATCGTTCCCTTCTTGCCGGGGTATTCAAAGTCAAGACCGTCGGTAGTTGCATGCACCTGACCAACCTTGACAGTTGTCATCCCGTATGTTTGCTGACCGTCGTTCTTGTTCTTCTCGCCACCGATACGTGCTTGTGATTGGAACATCGCTTCAACGACAACAGCGTGCATCTGGATTCGAGCATCCAAGCTGTCAAGGTCTTTCAACCAAGTCTCGTGGTGCATGTCGACATCTTCCATGAACTCGCCGACTACTTCAAACTTGCCCTTGGTGTTTGCCTTGAGGAAGTTTACGGTGCGCAATGGGTTTGGCTTGTTGTCAACTTGCCAGCAATAGTAAGTGTTGTCCGTCTTCGGATCGTACGCCGGGTTCATCTTAATGATGCCGACCGCGCCACCCTTCAGCAACTTGCCTTCGGTCGTGTAAAACTTCCCTTGCTCATCAACGCGACCAACAAAACCAGTCGGCAGGTAATTGCAACCCATCGCCTTCAGGTAATTGCGTGCAGTTTCAACATCGACTGTCTGGTGACCGCTGATACGCACAAACTTCTGCAAGCACTTCTTGTAGTTTGCGGTAAACACCATGCGCAGCTTCGAGTACTGCTCGATCAGCTTCGCGTCAGTCTTGCGGAACTCCAGAATCTCCTTCAGCGACAACACCGGATCGTCTTTGCGGTCAGTAAGTGCAAGAACGATCTTTGCCATCTTCTGCGAGGTTGCAAGGTCACCAACTTCCTTACTGTCACGGTCCAAGAACAACGCTGATAGAGCCGGAGCACCGAGGATCACAGAGTTTTTGTTGATACGGTTCCAGCAAGGCTCACTGTCTTTGCGGAAGAACGTAGTGATGTCACGAAGCATCGCCAACTCTTCTTTCGAGATTGACGTGTCCTTGACGAATTCGGGAAGCTTTGCCTTCATTGCCAACCCAAGTTCCTCACCTTCATCCTCGGTGAATTCGTAGGTTGCTTTGAACCGCTTTGAAATGGTGTTGAAGTCGCGCACCAACCCAAACTTCTTCAGGAAAGGTTGCGCGGCTTCTTCCCATCTTGGGTAGACTGGTTTCGCCTTTGACACGTCTTTCGACGCTAGGCTGATGGTCATCAACGTGATGCACTTCAAAAAACTTATGGTTGCACTCATTTTACGCCTCAGTGGTTTTGTCTGTACTTGTCACGAAATATACGCATGCAATCCCAACCAGTGAGTTTGCGGAATTCTTCACATGAACAGAATAGTTGAGAATTTTCTTACCGTTAACTTGAATGACGTGCGGCTTTGTATCTGTGGACGTGTATGCTGAGATTCGCTGGTCGGATATTGACATCCCTAGCAACTCCTCTTTTGACAGTCCGATCAATTGCTCAAATGCTTCGTTGCAACTGTTGACCAGCAAAGAACTGTCGAAGAAACAAACTGCGTGTCGGTCAAGAGAACCTGTCAGAGCCGAGTGCAGTGTCGATGCGCGACGAAGTTCAGTCACGTCAACGAAGCTGCCGATAAACCCTTCAGGCTTTCCTTCTGCGTTGCACAGAACCGAATGGTACACGACCATTTCACGGGCCTCTCGGTGCTTGTAGCTCCACAATGATACATCAAATGACCGAACATTGCAATAGCCAGATTCGAGAAGTTGCTGTTCTTCTTGGTGCATGGTGGACAGCACGCCGATGAAATGCGACTCCTGCTCAAACAACGTCTCGGACAGCAATGAGCGTGCGCCAGCCCTAACCAGATCATGCACATTCAAAACAGTCTTGCCGATTAGTTCTTCCTTTGTCGTCAGGAACAAATCAGCGAATGCTTGATTGCACATGACGTACTTGGAATCTTTGTCCTTGTAATAAATCGGAATCGGTGTCGCGTCAAAGATGCGTTGGTGAAACCGCTCTGCTGTCTTCAGGTTTGTAACGTCGGTCAGTAGGCAGAGCACGCCGTCAAATTCGCCAGAGACGTTTCGCAACGCTGACCTGTAGGCCACAGCATCACGAATCTCACCAGTGATAGCATTTGGAATGCGCAACTCGTACGTCTGTGAATCAACCAAACCAGTTGTCAATTCAGTGTCGCGCAAGTTGTGTTCAGCCAACCCACTTGCAAACTGGCTTTGATATTCGGTAAGCTTGCACGCTGCGTTGTCTGCAATCATGTTCAACACATCAACTCTGGTCCGGCCAATGATCTGGTCGCGTGAAAGACCGATCAGTGTTTCGTACGCTAGGTTGCAACCGCAATACCGCAGGTCACGGTAAAGATAGTACACAGGGTTCTTGACGGACTCCATGAGCGTTGTCTGAAACCTCTGCACAGACAGTAGCTCTGTTAGGTCGACCATCGTCCCAACGGTTCCAGAAAATGCACCGGCCTTGTCACGCACTGCTGCCGAGTAAAGCGCGATGTTGTGCGGAGTCTTGGTCCGTGATCCAAACACGATCAGGTTTTGCGTATTCACATCAGCCCGTTCAGCGTCATGCAGAAGCTCGTCAACACTGTCAAGGACTGACGCCGTGCTTGGTGGGAATATGTCAGAAGACGTTTTCCCCAAGATCATGTCAGGCCGCATTTCCATCAACTTGCAAAATGCTGCGTTGGCACCCAAGAACTTCAGGTCAGCGCCCTTATAGAACACCGGGTTTGGCATTGCCGACAACAAACCGAGTTGCAACTGCGTAAGGTTGTCGATCACTGCGTTCGCTGCAACCTGCTCCGACATATCCTTCAAGACCGCGATGAACACCAGATTGTCAAAGTTGTCCACGTCGATGTTTAGCACGTTGACGTAGGTGTTTATGTCAAGCACCTTGCCGGTCTTGTGGCAGCAGGTGAGTGAATGCACCTTGTTCAGTTCAGTGTTCTTCGACTGCACGTACAAGCGGTAGAAGTTTTTGCGCGTGATAAATGGGGTTTGCTCAGTGCAAGTCTCGCGCATGTAGCGAACAAAGTTCTTTCCCTCGTCAAACAGAGACGCGGCGTTGATCTTGCGCCCAAGTAGAAAGCTAGACGAAGGCTTGCCGACCAACTCGTCATTCGTAAACCCCAAAAGACGTTCTGCGCTACTGTTGATTTCCAACACGTTGCCGTGGCAATCCAGACTGATAAGAGCGTCCATCATGCTGTCCAAGATGGTAGCGTTTGTGCGTCTGGCCTTTTCCAACTCCGACGACAACGTCGCTGCCAACTTCACAGCCTCGTTCCGTGTTTCATGCACTTCGCGCTCAAGCGAAGAGTGTGTCTGTTCGAGACGCAAGAGGTCTTCCTTGCGTAAAATTGGCCGGGAAAAAGACATAACGTCAGCAAGCGTGCGAATCGTCTGCAAGTTTGTTGTATGCGCTCGACCGGGGATCAGGTTTTTCATAAACTTGAACATGTCAACCACCACGTCTAGTCATTACTGAGATAGTGGTAAGCACCGCTTTGACTTCACTGATTGCTTCACGAATGCTTATCTGGCTTTGGTGATACTTCTCAATGATCGAGAGAAGCATTTCACGTTCTTCACCATTCTTGTCGCTGATTAGCGTTTGCAGCTTGTCAACGACTTCTCTATACTGCTTAACGTCCTCGCGGTGTTCTTTGTTCGTGTTGTACTTGTTCCAAGCTAAATAGCCGATGATTAGCATCAGTATTGCGACAAGACCATTTCCGGTCCCGCCCAACACCGCGTCTACGAGTTTTCCTAGCGTTTCTGTCATGTCGCTCTCCAATTGCCTACCAATTCAAATTAGAAAGCTTGAAAAAATCACAACATATAAACGACAAAAAGCCCACCGAAGTGAGCGTTTGTCAGAGTCATTATTTTCCAGCGTTGGGCATCTTCTTCGCGACATTGTCGACAATGATTGCCATTTCTTCTTTGAACTTGTCGACGTCCTTACCGACAAACGCTTCTGCAACTGCGTTGCCAGTGTCGCCGCCGAGACCTTTCATCATTGCTGACAGGAAGATGCTGCGGTGGCCTTTCGGCTTTTTGCCTTTTGATTCTGAGACCGTGTTGCCAAATGCGATAAGAGTTTTCATTTCAGTTCCTTTGAAGTGGTTGGTTTTTGACTCTGGTCTTTAATCACAAGTGCTTTCATAAGCTCAACTCCGTCATCGCGTAGCCTGACCAACAGAGTTTCTCCAATGTAATCCTTTGGCAATTGAATGGTGACGACACCATCGACCGGTACTTGTATCTTCATTATCTCATGTCCGAAGTAATCCAGATACTGCAAGTGAAATTATCGTTCGCTGCAACCGTGGTGCTGGTAGTTGCCCCATTAGCACCTGCATCAAACGTTTTGCTTCACCACGTTTACGCTCGGCGCTGATCTGATCGGAAAGTGCCTTCCCAAGAAGCTTCTTTCCAAGATCGGTCATCCTTTTCAAATCTTCAGCATCCCTATCCATGCGCGATTCCTTATGTCGTGTTTAACCGAAAAGAAACTCTTTGAACGCGTCTTCATACGTCTTTGTGTTGTTCTCGTTGCGAATCCCGTGGTTCATCCACTTAGTGAACTCGGCAACGTCACTCTTCGCATGGCGTGCACGGTACCCGACGAACAGTAGTTGGGTTGGAACCTCATGGATTCCAGACTTCTTGAGGAATTCCATGCGTGCGCGACCTTCATGACCTTCAACAACTGCAAGACCACCTGTCCCATCAACAAATTCGTCGATGTTTAGATACAGGCACGGACAACCAAACCCGTACCCATTGTCAACTTTGTCTTGCAAGTATGGAACGCGCTCTCCGACGTCTGCGTCAGGCTTTGCCAAATTCAGGTACGTGGCGGGTGACATCATAGTCATGCACCCTTTGTAAAGCACGTTTTGGTTGTCGGGCGTTGCACCAAGACCACCAACGTTGTCGATGTAGATCGTGCCTGTCAAACGGTACGCTGACTCGGCAACAGCTAATGAAAAGGTCGGGAGCTTTGCAACCTGATCCGGGGTACGCTTCTTGTTACTAGATACTGAAATCAACATAGTACAGTTCCTTTACAGCTTGTAGAATTTACCAGAGCAGACGATCCCGTCTGCTCCTTCCTTTGTTGCAACGGCTTCAGTGCGACCGTCGACAACTTTCACAAAGTTCCACAAAACGTCACGACCATCAATGTTGCTGTTCTTCTGAATACCGCCGTGGTAAGTTCCGGTCAGCTTTGAGATAAGAAGCTTTGCGGTGATCTTGGACGCTGACGTGCTGACTGTCCTTTTCCCATTAGACATTTTAACGCCTGTCTTTTGTATGAATGCAATAGCTTCCTTTACCTCTTTTGCACCACCATACAAAGGTTTGGAGTCAGAATTCCCCATGAACTTTTTTACAAATTCAACTTCGTCAAACGGCCCCTTAACGGAGCAAGAGTTTTCCATCGAAAAGTCGACCTCAATCTCTTCTTTACTTCTCTGACCTAAATAGTCTACTGGAAGTCCGTCAACGACCAACACCACGTGGGTTACTTCATATGGAATTGACCGGCTGAATTTCTCACCGTTAGTGTTGCTGAGAATGAAAAGTCGACCTGAAGGGAAAATAGTTTTCAAGGCAACTGCGTAGATTCCACACCCCTCGCTCATGTAATAGTGACTGGTGTTGTGGGTTGCCGACAAAGCAAGGCTAATAACGGTTTTCATATACCAAGTTCTTTGTTCAGTTGTTGGAGGCTGAGAATCTTGACCCCCTTTGCACGTGCAGCGTCCAATTTGCCGCTGCTGGCGTTGGGGTCTTTTGCGACCAACAATGTCGTTGTACCACTAACGCTGCCACCAACCTTACCGCCTTGTTCAGCAATTGCGGCCTCTGCTGCTGCGGAACGAACACCGGTAAACACAACGACCTGACCTGACATCTTGTTGCCGACAACTTTCGGTTTCACATCGGCCTTAAACGTGATAGGCAACGTCTGTAGGAACAGGAAACACTTAGTCAGGTTTGCGATAATCGGTGCTGCTGACTTCTCTTTGAAACCTGCGACGTCTTGCAACTGCGCTTCGATGCTAAGTGCAGTGTGCTTGATCGACATATCGAACAGCTTCGGACGTGCTTCTTTCAGTGAACGAAGTTTACGTTCACCAAGCAAAGGCCCGAGAATACCGGACCCCGCCATAACCTTGACCAAGTCTGCGTTGGTGCATGCCTTCTCGATGTTGCCTTGAATCTTTTCTGCTTTGCGCAACTGCCAACCCGGAAGGTTGATGTAGTCTTTCACGCGCAACTTGATGATCTTGCCAACCGTGTCGTATCCAGCGGCAAACAACTGCTGCACAACACCGAGGCCCATGTCATCAACCATCAGACCTTTCTGGAAGAAGTGCGTGATAGCTTTCACCTTCGTCGTGTCATTGCCGTGAACACCGCCGCCAGTCGAGGACTTGAGAACAAACTGCGTACCATTCTCATCCCACTCATAATCCCCAACCAGCTTCTTGTCAGGCAAAGACGCGTTTGCACTTGGCTTCACGACGCTTTGAATGTATGGGATAACTTCACCGCTACGAATGATTGCGACTGTCGAACCAACGTTGAGCTTGTTGTCGACGATGAACTTGGCGTTGTGTGCTGTTGCATGTGTGACTGTTACGCCAGCCAGCTTGACAGGTGCAACGGTGATGCGCGGAACAATGCGACCATGACGTGAGGGACGCCATTCGATCAGCGTGACCTTGGTCTCAGCGTAGTTTCCTTCGCTCGGAGCTTTGAATGCAATCATCGACAACGGGTTGCGCTCTGTCAACTTGTACGGAACGTCTTGTGCAATGACGATCCCGTCAATCATGTGGTCGGCCTTCTCGCGTGCGCGAAGATATTTCAGAACCTGTTCCTCGTTGAGTGTCTTGGCGACGATGTGGTGAACGGTTTTGAAACCTTGGGCCTCTGCCCACTTGAGTGCGTCAGAGGGCTTCATGCGCTTGTGCAAAACGTCAAACACCAGCGGCTCTACTGAGCCTATTGCTTCGTGCATGCCGCGAGTCTTGTTGACGATCCCGCTAGTCAGATTTCGTGCATTCTTGTACTTGCCAGCCCACTTCTTTTCAAACTCGGACTTCGACATGATGATTTCAGCACGCACACCAGTCTCAGCACCAGTAGGTGCACGCTTTGGCAACTTCAAATGCTGGATCGCATGTGACCAATCCATCCCGTGAGTTGCGGTACCTCCCTTGTACAACTTGTCGAAAACTCCGTTGTGTGACAGAAGCTCCATCGACACACCGTCCAGCTTGTCACTGAGAATGTACGGGCCGGGGTGCTTTGCCGCCCACTTCGCTAGACTTCCGTCACCATAGTACTTCTTGTCCAACGACGGCATCAGGTACGGTAGCTCAACTTCAATCTGCTTGACACCGACAGGCGAACGCGTTTGCGCAACCAACTTGCTTTCAGGTTGCGCTTCCTTCAACGCGGCCTCAAGAACATCGTACCGCGCATCGGTGATTTCCAGAAACTTCGTTGTTACTTTTTTCGGTGTATCAGGCAACTCAATGTCGCCACGGACAAGTTTACCAAACGCAACAATCTCAGCGACCAACGGAGTCAGCTTTTCAACAGGGACTTTGAAAAACCTGTCCTTGTTGTAATACGTGTCCTTGGATACTTCGATCAATTTTGTAATCTGTGAAATGTCACGTTTGGTAAACATTTGTCTGTCTCGGTTATCGGGTTAAAACAATCTTGGCAAGAGCGGTTACAACCATAGGGTCGTACGTGGTTCCGCTTTTGATAATGTCAAGGGTTTCGGCTCTTGAAAATGCACGCTTGTAGGTTCTCGCTTGTGTCATTGCGTCAAAACCGTCTGCAACCGCAATAATACGTGCCAGAAGATTTATGTCGCTCCCACTGACATTGTCTGGATAGCCTGACCCGTCGAAGTGTTCGTGAGTTTGAACGATTACGTCAGCAACTTCCTCAGAACCGTCAATGCCGGACGCTTTAATGATCCTAGAGCCAGCATTTGAGTGTGTCTTCATCACTTCAAACTCAAGACTCGTCAACTCAAAATGACTGAGAAGAATATTGTCAGGAATTCCAATCTTTCCAATATCGTGCATCAGGGATGCCACTTCAAGAACTTGCAGGGCTTCGTCTGGAAGGAAGCCCAAGCAGTCAGCAAGCAGCATAGAAAGTTTGTGGACTCGAATACAGTGCTCGGCGGTACGAGCGTCCTTTTCGAGAATGGCTTGCAACAGTGATGATTTTAAAGGGTTCATTCTTGGTATACTCTTCAAACCTGATTGTCCCACATCAGGTGTTGTGCAACAGAGACTAGTCTACCCTTTGGGATTTTTTTCTTGAAACTCTTTGTATAGTTTTTTGACCTTGTCCTTATTGCGTGGAACGTCGGAGTCAAGCTTCAACATTAGACGCACGGCTTCGAGCTTCGACTCAACTTCATCGAGCCACTCGTTATGTTCTGCCACACCTTCTGAATCTTGGTGGTTGGAGTCAATCCATTGCTTGAAACGCTTTGCTTCTGCAACGTACTGCGGTATGAAATCCATCAGCACTATTATTGGGAATGGCTGAGTGTAATCTGGAAGTGGGTGCTTACCAACTTCGTATTTAAAACCAGAGATAGAGATTTTCATGGTCATGACCGCTTATCCGAGATTTCCAGTTTAGCGTAGTAGGACAGTATCGTTCCAGAGAAGACACCGCCCCAAGGCATTCCAACATTTGCAACGACAGCCCTACCAGTTTGAAACTTGCCAACTGGTAAGTTCTTTTGATCTACAATCATCTTGGCGAGTTTTTGAGCAGCACGTTGAAACTTTGGAAAGAAGTCCCAGCCCTTCAGGTCAAGAGTTGCTGGCTTATAGATTGCGGCCGTTACAGAAGTTGTTGTGACCTGCAAGACACAAACGACTTCACCTGTTTGACTACGCGCAGTGAATTTCGCGTAAGCAACACCGTTGTCAAACCCGTGTGAAATGTCAGTTTCTTTAGCGAGAGTCTTCGCGCATGCTAGTGCATACGGCTCGAAGTCATGACCTAGCACATCAAACAAACCGGTCAGCTTTACCTGACCTTTTTCAGGCTTCAGCAACGAAGAGCGTTTCTTCAACTCTCTGACAGAGTCTTCTTTGATTATGTAGACTACACCGTCGCGGATCACGCACGGGTACCCTTTGAATGTCGTCAGCTTGAACAGCTTCCCCTTGCTCAACGTCAACACGCGTTCTCCAGAACGCATCTTAACCGGACGGTCAAAATTGTACATGAAGTGCTGAACCTTCAGGTCAGCAGATGACGACATGAACTGGTCACTAGAAACCGATTCAGCAAAGTCCATTGCCATCTGACGTACGTCTTCGTCGGTCTCCGCTGTCCATTCACCGCGCTCTGGCGTGTATGCGCAATCACCTTCCTTTACAGTGTCCCCAATCTGGAACCCGTAGATTGCGCGGTGTGACCAACCGTACCACTTTCCATCTTTCTCAGAAAACCCAATACTGCAAACGGTGTGGTCAGGTTTCGCCACCACCGGTGCAATGCCGTACTTGTCGCAATAGATTTTCGCAGCCCTCACATCACCAATGTACTGACCTTGAGGGTTGTAAGCCGCTTCGATGGTGACAGGGTTTTCAGGATCAAACTTCATGCTCCAGACTTCGGTGTTGACAACGTACAAGCCTTTGTCCACGCTATCCAGAACAACCTTTTCAATATCGCTACAAAGACTTATAAACATGGTCAACTCCGTTTGAGGACTTTCAACTTCGCAACGTCTAGTGCAATGTACATGTCGCCGACCGCACCGTAATCACGAAAGCCTTTGATCTTTATCAGGTCACAGCGTCGGCGACGTGCGTCGGCAATAACCTTTTCAATGTCTTCCAGTTCGTGTTCTTCTGGAATCTTTTTCCCATCGACTTCGTACATGTTGTCGTAGTCGACCCGAACAGTGTAGAGAATCTTGCCAAAGCGTTGCGCACGAACTTTGGAAGGCGTCAGAAAAACTCCACCTTCGGCAGACGAGTCCAATGAAAACGTGTTGAACTCTTTTCCGCTGCCGTGATACAAGATGATGAATTTCGGTTTAGCTGACAGCGAGACGAGTACTAACATGGCTCACCTGATTTTGATTTTGATCTTGCCAGCAGACTCACTACGAGTGTAGCGGCGGAACTCTTCCGGCAACTCGGTGTCTGTGAAGTCGTCTTCGTCAGGAAGTTCTAGACGGGACATCTTGACTTTGACTGGACCTTCATCAACGTCGTCGTCAGCAACTAGCTGAGTGACTGTCGCCTTGCGCTTGATAGGCTTGACGATGATCGGATGCGTAGACACACCACCGATAACAACACGACGAATATCGCGGATCAACGCTGTTCCATTGGCGGTCGCTGCTTTCTGGACTTGCTTGATACACCAGTTCTTGAAGTCAACGCGCTCGGCATCGTCTTTCAAACTCGGCAACGCTTTTTCAAACTTTGACAGTGTCAGAGTCGCAGCAGAACCAACGAGCTTCGCGTAAATTTGTTCACGCGAGACTGCAACCTTTACTGGTTGACGTGCAACAACTTTCGGTGCAACAGGTTTCGCAGCCTTCACAGGCTTTTGGATAACCGGGGTCTTCCCCTTAAACTCTTTCGCCTTATCCATCAAGCGTTCACTCTTGGGAATTGCCAGACGGAAGGTGACACCAGTAGTCAGAAGAATCTCATCTTCCGGCTTTCCTTTGAGTTCTCGCACACCAAACAAATCGTTTTTGCTGATCTTAACCTTCTCATCTTTCACGGTCACGATGGTAGCGCGTTCACTACTATAGCGCATCCAGTAAAACTTTGCCGCATCAGCAGCAGATAGTGAGAGCATGTTCATTCCTTAATGTCCTCGAAATTCTCGCCACCAAAAGCTAGACGCAGGTTTGCGTCTTGAACAGCCTTGTTAATGGTTTTGAGAGTTGCAGCGGGAAGACTTCCGTAACCGCTTGCAAGTGTTACGTGTGGTTCATAGGTTGGGAAACTGTGTACGGCACCAGTCGCCAACCAGTGGCGGTGACGAGCCTGAAGATCGTCAGAGTAAAGAGCAGCAACCAGATAACCCTTTTGGTCATGGCCCGGCCACTGTTTGATTGAATCGACCATAGCATCGAACTGCCGATCACCCTTCTCAGCAACATCAACAGCTATCAATTGGTGAGGTTGGTGGTAACGACTGTACATTAGCGTGCAGTGCGCTTCGTCTAGATCGAGCATAAAGTCAGGTGGCAGCAGCGGAGTGATAACGTTGAGAAGCCGACGCATTCCGTAAACGGGAGTCACACAAACATAGATGCCGGACTTTCCAGAATAACGTGTAGTTGTTTTCATCACACCACCGCCCTGTTAGCTACCTTTTGACCATGAAGTAGGACACGAACGGTGTCACTGGTCATTGTGACAATGTGTGTTATGTCTTTCACTGTCATCCACATCGTCTTCAGCAACGACTCCGGGTAGCTGAGTGGCAGTGTATAGTTTGCACCGAAACGCAACCTACACGGGTCGATCACCATCTGACCGACCATAACGATCCCGTGTGTTGCTTTCGATAACGAGAGTTCAATGAGTTCGTCGGCAGCATCATCACCGAGATTGAACTTTGCTCCCGTGCATTCAAAGACTTTGCAGTCAACGTCCTTGGCCCTCAGATGCTTGAACAGCTTTTTAACCAGATTCGGGTACGAATCATTGGCGTCCTTGGCCGACAACGTAGCGTGTCGTGCAACATTGTCGGCCATTAGAAAGCTGTTTACTTCTTTTGCAATGCTTGAGCTTTCGGACGTTAGCATCATCGCCCCAAAGTCTGTAATCAAAATTCTCATCTATCTCTCCGGTCACGGTTGCGCAATGTCCGAACTATTGCCTCGTTTGCCTTGCGTTCATACGCTGCACGATTGTGAATAACTTTCTTCTTACCAGTCTTTGTTGTTGCATAGGGTTCAATTCTGGAGAAGTCTCGACTTAGGATAGGAACGCGACCACCACGTTCTGCAAGTACTGATGAACGTATCTTTCCAGTTGGATCGGCAGCAGCCAACGCAACAAGTTGATTCGCGGCCATCACGTCTTGTGCAGACGACTCACTCTCTTCACCGGCAGCAGGTTTCGGAGCCAATGCGGTAATCTTCTTCAGGTACTCTGCGACACGCTTGCGCATGTCAATATCTTCGTCTTGCTGGCGAACAAGTGTGTCAATGTCCATGCCACCGGCAGCAGCCAACATACGAAGTGGAACCGGGATTCCCTTCTCAGTCATCCCGTTAAGCATTTCCATATAAGCAGTGTCGCCTTCGGGTTTCAGTTGCTTGTTCCAATGGACGCTTGGCACAAACAACTTGCTGCTATCGTTGAGTTGCTGCAATGCTTCTTCGCTCGTAACCTGCGATACGAGGTTTTCTTGAATTGACAGACGGCCGTTCTTAGTCGTGAACCCATTGATGAGTGAAATCAGCGGGAACAGCTTGTTGTAGAACAGCTTTCGCGTCATCATGTCGCGGAACGTGCGGATCGTGTCCAAGAATACAGACAGGGCTGCATCGCCGGTTGAGTAGTTTGCGTCGCCGGAATTATGGACAACGTACCCATTGGCGACGAATGCTGGAACCTTACCGGGTTCGATGCTTAGGTCGTACACGTGCTCGACACCGTCGTCCTCAACAGACACAACAGGGTCAAACACGTACCTAAGTTTGAACAAGTCTCGGATGTTTTCAAACATGTCGTCACTAATATCCTGAACGACATATAAGAAGTCGTCAACCAGACCCTTCTCTATGGAGTGGTATGGAAGAATCCCATTCCGAGGGTTTGATATTGATCCAACGACGCTTGTCACCCGACCTGCAAACTTCTCAACTAGCACGTCTTCACCGGCGTCATTCTTAAACCACGCACCAACGTTTGGCTCAAACTTGATAAACCGTTGTTGGAACATTTCAGAGATCGCACGAGTCGGTATACCAGAGCAACGACCGTGTGCAGAAACCACGTCGAAGAACACGTCACTCTTGTATCCAACCATGTACGGTTGAAGGCCAAAGTACAGGTCAGACGCAACGCTCGGGCGAACATAGAGCCGCTTGTCTCGGACAATAGACTGGTATCCAAGATCAGCAAGAATGATCTTAGCCTGACTCAGCAGGTTTTTACTCCTGCTGCACAGGATGATTTCTATTGACGTTCCGTTGCCCAACACTTTCTGTTTGATGCTGCCGTCGCCTTCAATGAATCCTGCAAGGAACGCCAAACGTTGTTCAACGCCACTAGACAAGATTGAATGCGGGACTTGCTTGTTGTAAGACGGGTATTTACCGTTCTCACCCCAAAGGTCCACGGAAAAGTCAACCCCAAGTTGTTGCAGAGTGTCGCACAAAACAACGCTACTAACGGACATGTCCGTCGTCGCAACATTTGAATTGCAAACTCGTCCATTTATACATAGGGCGTCTTCACCAGCCGCTTCGTACTTTGTTTCTGAGACGTGGACTCCCAAACCTTCAAGAATAGACTTGGCCTTTCCAAGCAACGCGGCCTCACTGTTGCTTATGCGGACACGGTTTTTGTCAACACACCCTTCCGCTAGGATCAGTCCAAGCAACCAAGCAAGGTCGGTCGTCATCTTGTCCGGAACCGTTATGATTGCCGAACTGTTGTCCATCCTACTTTTAACGTACTGAGGTAAATCTAGCGGCTGGTTTACAACGTCAGTCCTTGTCAGATCACCGCATAGAAAGTCGGTGGTTGAAAGCTTGCCAACCTTTTTCCACACCAGATTTAAGGTGCGCCCCAACGTTAGGACTTTGTGCTTTTTGGTCCCACGAACATAGCCGCCGCTCGCGGTTGTGACTTTTGAGACTTTTGACTTTCCACGGTAGTACCACTTCTTGGCTCGAACAAGTTCGTTGTCAAACCCACGGACTGGAATGTCAATGTCAAAGCCTTCGTCTTTCTTCAGTCCATTTCGACTGCATATCTCGTCAAGACGTTGTAAGCCGGTTTCAGTTGGGACCAGCATGTCACCAGTCAAACACAAGAACGCTTCGCTGATACCCAATGCGCGTAGTTTGTGGTTCAGGACTGAATCATTAAAGTCTGTCGACTTCCAAAACTCACCGCCTTGTCGAATCTCTTCAACTGACACACCCATGCGCGTTGCAATGATCGCACCAAGCGGATCGCTGTCTGCACCTTGAAAAAGTTCAGTGATAAATTCCATGTCTTGCACAGAAGGAATCCACTGATCACCATCACCAAGTGTGACGTGCATGATGCCACGCTGACGTCTTGCGCTTTCAACCAGCGTACCACGGAACAGATTCTTCTCAATCAAATAGATCGGAAGAATCCGACGCAAGTAACTGGTGCCAGTGTCGTTTGCAGAAAACGTGCGACGTGGAATGAAGATTGTCGACAGTGGATCAAGCTCCATCGACCCTTTCATTATCGCATTGACGACAGACGGGCCAAGGTGTTCACGAATACGCTTGATGCGTGGACTGTCCGTCCGGCCCATAATGTCAATGACCGACTTCTGAAACGTGACGTTGATGATAGGGTCTTGACTGTAGAATGGCAGTGGTTCAATTGTCAGCGAGTCAATCGGGTGCGGGAGCACGTCCGTGAATGTGCGCTTCTCTTTGTTGTACAGCAAACTAGAACAATGCTTGCCCATCACCAAATAGTCGACGGACATTTCTGGAAGAAGTGTTCGCAGATTAAGTCGCTCTAGCACTTCCTCGTAAGCGTGGTGGACTTTACGCAAGTCACCACGCTGTGTTGCAAGGCCACCCAAACTGAATTCGCTAAACGGCAGCGACGAAATCAAATCGACTGCACAACCCGCAACAGATTCGTTGAAGTAAATGTCTTTATAGACAATGTGCAAAGCCCGTTCCGTCTGCGGAGTCAAACCCATCAACATCGGATCGACGTCAATAGTGATTGCGTTTCCCGCTACCGTTCCATTGGGCGTACCGGACATCTGCATAGCGACGTTTGACTGTGATGACCAACGGTCAGACGTTTCTGTTGCGTTGTCGAGTTTTCTTGAGTTCGTGCCTAGCGATGAATTTTGTAATGGCTTGCTTGATTGTCTCACTGCGCTTATAGCGGAGTAGCCGCTTTTTGACACTTTAAACATGATGCGTCCTCAAGCTGGAATGGGCTGGCTAACTCGGCAATTGACACAGTAGTAAACTTGCGCACCTTCAACGGTGGCGGTGCCAAACGGATTCTTACATTTTGGACAGACACCTTGAACGTCATTCATTAAAGATGATTCTGACGTCAACGGATGCTCTGCTTGGTCCTGTTCAAAAGACTTTGCATTTGTCAATGGGTTGAAAATTGTCATGGTCGGTACACTCCTAGATGTTCGATTTTAAATTAGCGTCAACCGCCACGTTGACGCAGTATCCCGATTGACGATGCTTGTCCACCGCCACCGCTGTTCTTGCTACTTCCGCCACCACTGTAATTCCGTGACACGATCATTGTTGAAACGTCGTATTGCTGAGTGACAGCTTCTTCTGGACCTGAGAACAATTCAGCATTTGCTTCGTCAATCAACATGCGGAAGCATAGCATGACCGCACGCGCAATATCGTCTGTCAACTCATCGCCTTTGATGACTGCTGATCCAGTATCTTGGACAGTCAACAATTGCAAGACCAAGTGATCTGCCGGTGTTTTCTTGAAGCATTCAGGATAGTCGCTGTGAATGTACTCAAGGATTTCTTTGACCGGCTTGGTGGGAAGCGGCAATTGGACTTGCTTGTCTTCAATGTATGACTTGAAGAGTTGCATGTCCGCGTACTTCAAACTGTATTGCTGCTTTACGATTCCAAACTCTTGCTCCATGTCGGCAAGCACTTTGAGACTGTTCCATCGGTCGGCACAAGCAAACACAATGTTGCGGTGTGTGATAATGTCGGTCAGCAACTCACTGTACATCTTACTGTGGTTGATGCGTATACCGGGTTGCGGCATGACTTCACCAACGACAGATATTGTCGGGTAACCGTTTGGACTCAGGTGACCAACTGCAAATGCAAAGCTGTTGCCGGAGTAACCAGCATCAAGTGCAAGACACGAACGTTTTCCAGACCGTGTGATGTCTGCCAACTCTGCATACAATTCAGAGTTGGATTTATCACGAGCCTTTAGATATTTGTACGTCAGCTTCAGACTGTTCTTACGCTTTGAGAACACTGCTTCAATCTTTTCAGGTGATGCAATGAACGGACTGTTCGTCAACGGAGGCTGCGCACCATAATCTCGCATCGCCGCAATCGGGTCTTTCTTAAACTCTTCTGCAAGTGCTGACTTTGGAACCTTTGGATTCATGCGCCACGTCGGTTCGTTCAAACCAAGAATGCGTTTTGATCCTTGTGCCTTGCTGACAAGTTCCATGATCTTGTCACGCATTGACGACGGCGACGAAATGTTGATGAAGTAGGCAAATGGAACATTGTAGAACCCACGCTTGATGACGTCTCTAGCGGCAGCACGAATGGTGAGCAACGAGCGTTCGAGAGCGATGTACACTTCGTTCGCGTTCATCTTGATGTTCTTTGCTGCCTCGGCGCTGTTCGGAAACCAACCTAGTTCGTCGATGCCAGCCATATATCTGGTACGCCCACGTAGTACTCTTTTGTCTGGACCAGCGGGGTATATGGCAATGTTGCGGTGGCGATATTGCACAAACGTGTCTTTCAGCTTGTACACTTCCTCACCATGCTTGTTGCCAACCATATCCAGCATGTCGTGATACGCGGAGAACCACGGGCTGTCCAGCAAGTTGCCATAGAACGGATCGTACAACGTGTCCTTGGCCTGTGCATAGGTCAATGCAACAAACGTCCCTTGTAGCACCGACGCTTTAAGAACACCGTACACTTCGTTCGGTCGTTCAAGCTTGATAAGTCGGTGCGTCAAGTACGAACCCATCATACCAACAAGAGCGGATTTACCAGAACGCTGTCCGGCGCTCAGTGCAATTTCGTAGTACGGATTCAGTTGACCAGTTTTGAAGAAGTGACGTTTGGTCTTCTGGCAATGGGGACACTTACCGTGTTCCAGCAGTGCGACCTTATTGACAAACTTTGCCAGCGAGTCGTTCACCTTCCACCCATGTTCCACCCATTCGACGTCTGAACAGTCTGGACAGTACTCTGAGAATAGCCGTGTTCCGATCAGTGCTTGAGCAACGAACGGCTTTTGATTGAGAAACTCGTCAGAAACACACCACGTGTAAAAGTTTGGTGCTTCCTTGAAGTCGCCTTCTGGAATCTTGATGTCTGGACTGACAATGCGCTTATCGTTCAGCACCGCTTTGATTGTTTCAAACACGTCGAACCCGCCAAGAAGCTCATACGGGTCGGAAAGTTTGGGTAGATTTTTCTTGGGCGTAAACGACGCAAAAGGCAGATCGAGAGCTTGGCTCAAGATGTCTGCCTCTTGCATGGATGATTGCTTTGTTCGTTTGTATCTGCTGCACACAAATATCACTGACTTGTGTGGGTCTTTACAAGCAGTGAAGTTGTGACAGCTTAAACAATTGTGGTTGGACATGACGTCCTCCGGTTCTTACATCTTGAGGTACTTCAAAACCATTGCCAGAAGTACCCCGACCACTGTTGACTTCAACAGAATTTTTGACGCGTCCTTGATTCGAGCCTTGTTCATCTTGGTTTCCGTTTGCGTTTAATTGCGGCGGTTGGACCCGCGCTTTGTTCGGGCTTCTCGTTCGTGTGCGTGGTCATCTTGTTGGCTTTTCTTTCGTACACGACGGCTTGTAGTTCTCGCATCTGCTGTTGGTGCGTCTGGACCTTGTTCGTTTCAATCAACTTCAAAACAGCTTGTTCAGCAAGCTTGTCAGAGAAGTGGTTGACAAACCTTTTCTTGACTGACACAGGCAACCTGCTGTGCTTGACGAAGTGCATCACGACATTGAGATACCCGACGAAGTCGACGCAATCACGAAGACCGCCGTCAAAGTCGATTTCAATGTCTAGACCTTCCTTCAGTGCGGCACGGGCGTACCCGGTGCTTGTTTCATAGGACAGGAGAAGTGGAAGTAAGTGGCGAAGGAAAAGCTGATTCAACCGACTAGTATCCTTCTCCATAGTCGCTGCGACCATGCTCAACACATTCTTTGGAACGTTGACCACGTTTGCGTACTCAACTCCATCTGGTGCAGCGTCCCGACTTGTAGAAACACGCATGGGTGGAATTGAACGTGGTCGTGCACGCTTTAACGATGGCGCTGCACGGGGGTTGCGCACTTCCATGTTGTCCAGTGCATCGTCAACCATACCAAAGATTTCATCTGTTCTCATTTTGTTTATCCGTTCAGTCTAGGTAAATGCGTTGACGCCTATTTGTGCGTTTTGAAATATCTGCTGCACGCCAAGCCATGCGCGTTGCGATCATCTTCTGCACTGGGCCTGACAGTGGTTTCCACTTGGCAGGAAGACGACTACGAAGGTAGCCAGTCTTTTTATCCAAGATCAAGACTCCACAACCAAGCTCTTTGAAACGAACGAAATGCCGCTCTAAGGCGGCACTCGTTTCTTCAGTGAAGACGAAGTAGAACCTATTGCACACTTGTAAGTACTCCAGCCACTTACCTTTCTTGTCGTCAGTGCTGAAGTCTGAAACGCATGACTTTATCTCACAAACGATTATCTCAGTCTTCAGGTTGATTGCAATAATGTCGGCTCTGTACTTACCCCACTTCACAATACCTAGTTCGTGGTGACACGCAAAGCCTTTCTTCAACCAATAACTGTCGGCTGCTTTACGCAACCCAAGTGCTACTTCTTTGCGCGTCGCCATGACTACCACCAAGATATTGAAAGCTGTTCGGCCAACTCAACGAGTTTGAACACACCGGCCCAACATAAAACAATAGCCACGACTAAACCAACAAAATCAACCGCTGTCATTGGTGGGTCTTCACCCTCCGAAACTCCCTTATACATTTCATCACCTGTGTAAATTGTTTTGAATAGCCTGTCCAAGCATGTACATTTCAGAACTAAAACGTGCATTCAGCGTGTCTAAAACTACCTTTCCTATCCCGGCCTTGACAACATCTTGAACCATATTGTTTATGGTCTCTGCGTTATCCTTGAAGTGCTGCTTGACGGCTTCATCGACAGCATCCTTCAGAAGATTACGAACCAAGACAGTTATGAAAGGCTCGGCAGCAGTTGCGGGTGCTCCATAACGATCAAGCTCTTTACGTCCCCTCAAAGAAAGCCTTTTGAATACCTTGTTCAACGAGACGCTTCAGTGCATCGTGGTCAATCAGATCACCAATCTGTTCCTTGATGCGGTCGGTCATCTTTTCTTCAAAGGTCTTTGCTGCTACCACGTCTGTAGTCATTATGTCATTTCCTATTATGGTTGATCCTGTACCAAATTGGTATAAGAGGTTAGCACGGCGCTCCGCAGTTTGGGCAATTTGTATGAGAACTGCCAACGTGAGTTCCGCAATACTTACAGGGCGGAGTTGTCACGACAATTGTTTTTGGCTCTGGTCCATCGTCAGAGAGTGGAACCCAATTGCTATCAACGTAAACATACATCTGAGAGTTGGAGTTGTTGAAGACCAAGTCCCCGACGCACGGGTTCGTTGGGAAAACATCTATTGCTGAAAACACCAGCCGTTGATTTGTCTCGATTGAGCTTGGAACGTGCTCAACGGTTGCCGCGACTGCCGGTGAAGGAAACCCACGTGCAATCGCTGGTGCCGCAAGCAGAGACGCAAACGATTTCAACATAGAACGTCTAGAGAACTGCATTGCCCTCCTCCCAATTAGCAAAATGTTGTAGAGTAATCCGCGTAGTCAAGCAAGCATCTACACGTTGTGTACGCCTTTGAATTCCCTAGGCGCGACGCATCCAGATCAATAACGAAACTGCTATGCAAGACCGCAAGCCTTTGAAACGTTCCCTCACCATAAATCCAGACATCAATGTCCCGTGGAACAGGGTTGGCCGGAGTTACTTTAACAAGCCGTCCAAGTTCGTACGTCTCTTGGATCGACATTGAAGCGGTGACTATAGAGAATTCGGACGAAGGTGCGGAAAACTGCACCATACCAATTTCAGAATTTGCGTACTCTGGTTGTGGACACAACAACGAAAATGTGTCCACTGCTACGACGAATTCACCGAAATCGAAAACCATGCCCGGCATTACATAGTGCTCTTTGGGGAAATACGTCTTCCCCAAAAGCCCAAAAAGCTGTTCAGGATGTTGCAACTGACCAAGACTTTCAACGGGGGCCGCAGCAGGAAACCTGTTGAACATCTTTAGAAAGTCCCTTCTGTTGAATCCCACGTGACCTCCTATTGTTGTCCAGTGTCATAACCTACTTCAACCTCTCCGGCTAGATCGACGTCATCCTTCTTAGAAGCTTCCTTGGCACCGCCGTCATCGGTTGCCGCCTCGGTCGCACCTTCCATGTTGTCAATAGTCATTGTTTCAAACGACTCACGCAACTCAAACGGATAAAGTTCTTGGTCACGCGCCTTCAACTGACGTATTGGCAGAGTCTTCGTCTCACGGACTTCTGGCTTGTAGTAGTTCCACGTCCATGCCGCGTCAACGTGTTCCAGAATACCCTTAGCGTACCGAATACGATCATCATCGCTATCCAACTGAGCAAGAAGAATAACAAGACAATGGTTTTCAGCACTGAAGATTTTGGCCTCTCGCGTAATAGCGGATAGCACCCTCCACTGGTCCTGCGCATCAACACCCTCCAACAAGGAAATATAGTCAATGCCGATCACCTTGTGTCCGTAAGGCTTCAGCAACGTCAACAAAGACGTGATGCTGACAGAGTGTGTCGGGCAAATGATTGAGAATTGGCAATCGTTACGTTCGCCAAACCGATGGAACCTACGCCAAGCCTTCTTGGCCTGAACTCGTTCTTCCTCCGATAGACGTTGTTTTGTAAATTTCCAGTATGGTATCTGCGTCATGCGAGAGACCATCCGTCTAGTCAACTTGCGCTCGTTCATTTCCAAAGAAACGTTTGAGCAGCTAACCTTGTTGAGTCGATAGATGTTCATCAACAAGTTCATCAGCATCGTCGATTTACCGCCGGACGTTGTTGAAGCTAGAAGCATGACGCCTTCCGACGGGATGCCTCCATTCTTGTTGTCGATTTCTGCATACCCGGTCTTGAGCAATACTTCATCTTCCACGCTCAAGGCGAGGTCAATAAGCTCAAGTCCGTTACCGTTCTTTCCCAACGAGTAAACTAGTTGGGAAACATCTTCTTTTGTACGTGCAGACGTTAGTGCATTGGTGACGAAGTTTAACAGTTCCTCAACTTCAACTTCCGGTGCTTTCAACTTCTCAATGATGTGCTTTGCTATGGAGTACATCGACCGAGTCTTACGGTACTCACCAAGTTTCGCAAGAACCCTCTTAGCACCTTTTATGCTTCGGAGGGTCTTGGCGTCGCTGTCCTTCAGCAAGTCACGGTACTCTTCATTGAGACCGGGGTCTTCCAACAACTCTGTATAGTCGAGAATTACAGACCGCTTCTTCGCAACGTTGTAGATGCGTTGAAAAGCGGCCTTGCATGGCTCGTAGTGAAAAAACGATTCATCCAGTGAACCTAACAGAAGTGCTGAAAGCTTTTCATTGGAATTGCATATGCTCCGAATAGCAATGGACTCTAACGCGGTTGAAAAGAGTTTCATGCCGCCCCTCTAGTTATTTTTTCTGATACAACGGTGGAGTGAATACGGAGAATTCTGGATACTTCTCTTCAGAGCGACGGAGCCACTCGCTAAATTCCGGCGGTGGCGGTTCTGTTACCGACAAGTTCATGTCACCAATAGACTTGTCTGGATCACGCCAACGCTTAACGCAAGCGAACATGGAGCGTGACACGAGGCCGGAAAGAACCCCGTCGATCACATCTTCCTTAATCAAGTACTCAACACACAACAACGCCTTCAGTTGATTAACCTTCAGGCGCTTATTGGCTTCGATAGTTTTGTACGCCATGTACATAACGGTGATGGTCAGGTCTTCCGGTTCCTGACCACATAAATTGAAACTGAGCTTCTGCTTCAGTGCAATGATGTCCATCTTAACTCCTGTCACACTGCAAGTTGCGTGCGGAGAGAGCCGAATAAAGAGTTTACCCGGCCACTCGAAACCTTGAGGAAGTCTGCAACGTACCGCGTATAAGTTTCCGAACAAACTCTCGCTTGCACGTCAACATTGTCCTCGTTCTCTTTACACAAGGATTTACTTCTCAACCATTTCGAGAAGGCGCTGCACTCCGCTCCCAACAACAGCGTTATGAATTTGTATTTCTTTGTCTGAGCTTTCACCTTATCCAAGACTTGCGATATGGAGAATTGCAACTCAAACTTCGGAGAGGGGTCTTCCTCGCCATCAACATCAGGCTGGCCTCCATCTTCAACCGGGGCCATTTGGTTTTGGGAGACGCACAGCATTTCAAACTGCGTGTTCCCAACGTTTGTTGAAACCATCCGTGCACGTTTTTGTGTCTGATGGCTCTTAATCATGTTGACAACGTGGTTATGCGCTGCCCTCTTCAAGTAGTTGACGATGTGATCGTCAGAGTGGTCGATAGGTATCAGGTTGTAGAATGCTTGAACAACCTTTGCCGAAACTTCACTGTTGAAATCGTCGAACAATTCGTTCTTTGACTTCACCAAGAAGCGCATTTTCTTGTACGTGTAAAACTTGATGTAGCTGAACACCCGTGGGAACAACCTATTGAACGTCTTCAGCGCCCGTTCTACAGTCAGGTGATCAGCATTTCTACCAAGGGATTTCACTTTGGTGGAAGCGGCTTTGAAGAACCAATCGTTTGACGAGTACAGCAACCACATCAACGTCGAATCCTTCTGCGTAATCTCAAACTTCTCGGCCAGCTTTTTTGCCTGTTGCTTGCTGGCACAACCGTTGCGGAACATCGCAACCATGTAAAGCTTGATATTGAGACTTGCATACCGCTGCTCACAAAGAGAGAGCCTGAATACCTTTGCACTGACATCTTTACAGTACGGTCTGATTAACTCCTGATAATCAAAAGCGTGGGTAGCACCCAAAACGTACAGGGCGCTCTCTGCAAAGACGTAGACAGCTTCTTCACTGTCTACGCCAACGTCTAAGCCATTGAGGCACACGTTGTACAGGCTATCCATATCAGGTATAGCTCATAACAATTTCACCAGCCGGGCCACGGCGCTCTGCTGCTCCACGACGTTCGCCACGACCGATCATCCCACGGGACATTCTGGAAATGATCGAAACAAGATCATCCTCACGGGCCTTGCTGACTTTCACCTTCTTCGACAACGTCTCTACGCTTTCCAGCGCGTCATCGAGTTGGGCAACATGACCACGTTCAGACGATGGTGCGATTGCATTGGCCTTCGGGTCAACAAACTTCCCCTTCTTAATCATTGCAGAACGCATCACTGCAAACCGCTCGACAGTGTACACCGTCTCACTATTAGGGTCATTGATTGCCGAAATAAACATCTTCCCGCTCCTACCGACAACACGTACGGTTTCCTTGTCTGCGTACAGCACGAAGCCGACCGCAAAGTTGCTCAAGAAATTCCTATCCGCACTTCCAGTGTATCTGACGTAGACCTTTTGATAAAACCGCCAACCTGCTTTGCGAGTGTTCCGTTCAGCATGGAGAACCGAACCCAATGCTTGAAGCTCCGTCGGCGACATGCCGCGAATTGCTTGTGATACTTTTGAGACCCTGCTGATCTTTTCTTCGCTACCTACCAATGAGAACATATCCGGCTTGTAGGACATGCAACCCTTTGACGTCGGAAGCTTCCCATCTTCACTGCACTTGTTTTCAAAAACCCGTTCACGGTTTAGGAAGAGACATGAACCACAGTTTAGGCTTTGTTTCATTTTTTATACCCTTGGCTTGCATTGTGTATTTGATACAGAATTCAACAGCCTTTTCCTGTGAACATCCCAAGTTTGAAGCTAAGATTTTGAACAACTGAAAATCCGCGCCCTTCAGCTTCGTACCTACTGGATGTTCGACAGCATCAGCGTTGTCGACTGGCGTAAGTAAAGCAGTAACCAGAATGCGCAACCATTTTTCTGCACGGGAAGCCTCACGCTCAGTGGACCAGAAAGTCTTTGCAGGACGTTTCGGGTTCCGCATGCGTGAGATAATGAACAGAGCGTTCGCGTGCAAGATGTTGTGACAACTACTGCACAGGATAATCTGCTGACTATTTTCCCCACCGCGTGCTTGAGGCACAGTATGGTGTGAGTGCATTATGGATTCGTGTTCTTCACAAATCACACAGCACTCGTCAGAAATAATGGTTGGCATAGTAGGTTAGAAGGGCAAGCCCCACTTCATAGTGGTCGGAGTTCGACTACTTGTTACAACCTTCATAAACGCATTCATGCGTGTAAGAGGCATAACCCAAAACATGTGCAAATCGGTATTACGGGGGTTTGAGGTCGGACTGTCGCTGACCAACGCATAGTCAACAGAACCACGTTCATTGAGCATTGAGACAACGCTCTGTGCAAACTCCAACGGCTGAATGCCTTTTTTCTTTGAGGCAGACGACGAGACAAGCAACAACATCTGGTCCAGAAGAATACCATAGCCTTCAATAGGGTAAAACTTCAGGCCGATCTTCTTGAACGTTGCTTCGGAGTTTAGAACTTGGTTTGAAAAGATTGGAATGACAGGCATGCGAACAAGCTGGAACTCACCGATAAGTTTAATCGGGAGGCTGTCACGCATCTTGGACATTGCATCCAAGGTGATAGTGTCTTTGAGACTTGAAATCTCACCGGCACCTTTATGAACTGACTCACGCTCTTTGAGCGCGGTGTTGATAACCTGAACGGCCTTCTTGGCTTCAGGAGAGTTTGATAGAGAGATTTTGATCTTCTCTTGTTTCGCGGTCAAGACGACCGGTGGAACGAGTGATTCTGCTGCTTCAATTTCGTGAGCGATTGCCGCATCAACCTTCACGATAAACTTGTCATTCAAAACCTTGATGCTTGCGCGAAAGTCAGGTAAGCCAATTTCGTTGCTCGACAATCCGGCATGCAAACCCGTGGCGACGTTGGCGACCGAAATCAGCGCCTTCCTCACAGGTATATATTTTCCCTTCTGATCCGCCTTCAGCCAAGCAACTGTCTCTTCCACACCAGAAGAGATAGATTCTAAGGCCGCATTCAGTTCACGCTTTTTCTTCGAGGACAAACACGTTTTGAGTGCGTCCTTAATTTGGTTGTTCAAGTTCTCAATGCGAGTTACTGTATTCATGGTTAAGTCTACCCTAGTTTGTAGTGCAATACGCACCGGTGTAAATTAGTATGTCCTCTCAGACCTTGATCGTCTGTAAATCTTTGAGGATTCTGATTTGTGGTTTTTTCAAATCTCTGGTTAGTGATGTGATTGAAGCCTCTGTAGACTTGATGGTCGCTTTCAATTTAGCGGCCTCAAGAGACTTCAACTGTCGAACTTTAAGGTCTAGAATAGTGTTTGCATCCTCCAAAGTTATCTTCAAGGTTTTGACAAGGTAGGCCGCGCTGTCCTCTTTGGTCAACGAGTCCATAATGATCTTCAGGTGGTTGACAGCCAGCAACATCAACTCCAACCTTTTCAACTTCTGCCGATCTAGGCCAATCAAATATTTGATGACCTTGATTTCAATCTCGACGCGCCACGCACACCAGTCTTTCAATATGCTTGGTACAGTCGTCCTGCCGAACTCGACTCCTTTCAATTCGCGCTCGGTCACCCCAATGTCGTAGGACTGCTTTCTCACAAGCATCGACGTTATCTTATCAACAAACTCGTCGAAGTCGACACCGCGTTGCGCTGTGATTTCAAACTTGAACCCTGCTCTGCCGGTCGAATCAGAAACCGATTTGACGATTTGCATGGCTGATAGGTTCAAGGCCAACGTCTGCCAACTTGTCTGTGAGGTCAGTCCGGGACAAGCTGAGGTGACGGTGATCATTTTCTTTTTGGTGTCGACAACCATCGTCGGTAAAAACTTCAGAGAGCCGCAACCATTCTTGAAAAACTCAAGCACTTCCTTCTTGTCGGAAATGCAATCCCCGCCATAAACGGGTTCAAAGACCACAACCTTTGCGCAATCAAGAGGACTTAGATTCTCACCCTCAAGGCAACGTCTAACCAACTGAACGACGCCTTCCATCGCAAAGCTTGGACACTCGGCAGAGACACCGAACGCAATACTGACGGAGCCATTCAACAGCAAGACGGGCAACTTCGCCGGTAAGACGATTGGCACCTTTTCGTCTTCGCTGAAGTTTGGAACGTAGTCAACAACAGCCAAGTAGGTAGGGTCCAGCATGTACAACGTACTGAACTCAGAAAGACGCGCCTCGGTGTATCGCATCGCCGCTGCGTTGTCGATGTTGTCACCCCAGTTGCCGTAACCTTCAATCAGAGGCACGCACTGGTTTTTCGTGATCCAGACTTTCCCATCGTCGCTTTTGGTTCCGGTCAACCCAACCATCGCGTCGTAAGTTGTCTGGTCACCATGCGGTGAGTACTTGCCGATAACTTCACCGACCGTTCTTGCGGCTTTGCGAAATGGAGTGCCATGCTTCAGACCCAACCCGTAGCAAGCCCACAAAATAAATCGGTGGACAGGTTTCAGACCGTCACGAAAATCTGGAACAGCGCGTTGCTCAACAACTTCCTCACCATACGCTTTCAAATTGCGTTGTGTAATCGTCAAAAGTGATTCGACAGAATTTGGCATGTTTTTTCTCATTTGTAGGTTGCGTGATTTTCAAAGCTTTTCGAGGTCGAGCGGAAGCCCGGTGTCTGTCGACATGAGTATTATAGCACACTCTGAGGCCCGTGTCAACCCCCCTACTTTTGGCGTTGTCTATGTGTTGTTGTAATCGCGACCAAATCCCGGACAATTGATTTCACGTTGTCGTCTTTTCCTTCAACGACATGATCAATAAATCTCTCACCATATTTCACAACGTCGTCGCGCATCTTGGAATTGAGCAAAAGGCTTTCAAGAGCATCTGTCTTTTCAAGGTGTGAGAATCTTGGATCGACATGTGCGCTGCGAACAGCCGTGTAAAAAACACGCGACGACTCTTCAAACATTTTAATTAGCAGTTTCTTCGTCTCAACCTCACCGCGATTTGCAGTGACGCTTTGTGCATAGTCAATAAATGGTGGGATGAATTTGTCAAACTCTTTCACCCACAAATCATCGTTTGACGTTTTCTTGTGCGAGTACAGACGTGCGATTAACACAAAGATTTGAAACAGCATCGCACTTGCTTCAGCAGGGTGGCCGTGATGGACAACTGGCTGGCCTGACGGAGTCCCGCCGCCACCGCTGGTTGATTGCTCACCGCTTATGGAAATTTTCATAGCTCAGAGTCCTAACAGTTCCTTACGAGCGGCAGAATCGCTGCCGACCAACAGCTTGAAGTGCTGTAGTTCTTTACCCTTGGCAGGGCTAACGCAAATAGTCGTTCGCGTCTTTGGATCGAATGCGACGTACTCCAACGTATCAGAACCGATTTCACCCCAACCCTTTGCACGCATGACCGTCACCTTCGCGCCTTTTGGAAGTTGCTTAACGACCGCTGCGTGACTTGCACCGAAATAACGTTTGCCTTTGAAGAACACTGAGAAGAGTGGTGCGTCAACAACGAAGACGCGGCCTTCATCAATCAGTCGTGGCATCAGCTTGTTAATCAATGTCAGGATCAGGACCGCGATATGTGACCCGTCAACGTCAGCATCGGGGAGCAGAAAAATCTTATTGACGCGAAGCTTGCTGTATACGTCGGCACCACCTTCTTTGTGTGTGTCGAAATTGTACCCGATACACGATAGCAGGTCTTGAACGGCTTTTGACGCGAGTAGTTTATGCGGGGCCATGCGTTCGGCGTTTGCAATTTTACCTGACAGCTTCGCAACCTCTTGATACAGGTCGTTCCGTGCTTTCTTCGCAGTGCCGCCAGCAGAATCACCTTCGACGATGTAGAGTTCTCGCGTCGCTGGACTGGCCTTCGGTGACGAAATCAATGACGTCGGAAGCATGTTCTTGGTTCGCTTCTTGGCGCTTGCGACCGCGTCCATCGACTTCTTGAATTCATCCTTCGACTTCTTGACGTCCATTGCGCGACGAATAGCTGCACGAGCCACTGTCTTGTTCTTGATAAAGAATGCGGTCAACACCGGGAGCAATTCTTTTTCAACCGCGTCAGCAACGTTTGACGTCAGCTTGTCTTTGGTCTGGCCGTTGAAAGAGGCACCTGACATTTTCCAGTCAAGGACTCCTACGAGTCCGAAATACAAATCCTTTGGTGCAAACTTGTCCGTCTTTTTACGGAAGGCCGTGAGGGATTTCATCAACGCGTTGCGGAAGCCAACTTCATGTTCACCGTCGTTGATCGTGCGACCAGAGTTTGCATAGGTGTGCAGTGCGTCATCATCGTTGTAGGTCGTCCACTGAAGTGCAACCGAACAACAATCAGATACGTGTTGGAACACTTTTCCTTGCAACTCGACTTCCAGCTTAGTGCAACGTTGCCGAACCAAAGCAACCAACCCCTCAGTATTGAGGAAGCTTTTCATCTTACCACCGGCACTCAAGACGAGTTCGACGCCGGGGTTGAGCATTGCTTTGTCACGCATCCATTGGGCAAGATATGGAACATTCATCTTGGCCTTTGTCTTGCCGCCGTCTTTCGACACGACTGGTTGGTCTGGAACGAACTGGATGATGGAGCCACGATTCGGTGCGTATGGAAGAATCTTTTTCAGTGAGGCTGGCAGCGACACAGTCTTCACGTCACCGACCGGTTTGCCGCATATGAATTTCTGATAGTGCCATTTGCGTTCGCGGTTTGTCCAAACCTCAAACGACGAAGAGACGGCGTTCACCGCAGCAGCACCGACGCCGTGAGTTCCCTCAGATGTCTTGTACGCCTTTGCGCTAAACTTACCGCCTGTGTGTAATTCAGTCATAATCAAGGTGAGCGTACTCACCATCTTACTGCGTGGATTCTTCGGATCGTCTTTGACTTTGCCGACTGGAATACCCTCTGCCTTGTCTGCAACTGTGTAGACACCGCGCTCATTGTCCACGTGAACAAACACGTAGTTGTTTCGACCGGCTGCCGCTTCGTCTGTTCCGTTGGCAATCAATTCCTTGCCGCACTGGAAGACCATCATATCACCAGTCTCACCAAGGTACATTTGAGGACGTTTACGAACGCCGTCCAACCCCTTCAATCTGGTTATGCTTGATTCGTCGTAGTCTTGTCTTTTTGTTTGGGTGCGAGTCATTGGAAAACCTTACCGTGTTGATGTTCAAATTCTCGAATTTTCCTGCGCAACGCTGGAAGTGAAAGGTGACACGTATTGCCTTTGGCCGAATTGACTTTACTGTGTAGTAGCTTCAGGTTTGCAGGATGACATATAACGGACAGTGGGACTGGAGTCTGACGTTTAACAAACCTCTCTCTGTCTTCACAGTATTCGTACCAGCCGTAAAATTTACTGAACTGGTGGTCTATGTTGTAGTCAACCGACTGTTTTCCTTTTGGGTCAACAAGGTGACGGTACTTGTTGACCACAAGAAACGTCAACTTTGTTATACAGTAAGTGTAGTGTTTGTGTGACCGAAACTCAGAAGCCACCGCGTTTCGTTGAATTGCACGCTCTCGAACCATTTGAGAGCCAGCAGCATAGCTTTCTGCAAACTTCTTTCGACTTGCGCAATGCTGTTCACCGTGAGTGCGTCTTATCCCAACTTCTTTCAAAAGAGCCACTATTGCAAAGCTATTACTTATACCAAACGCTGCCGCTATGTCTTGCATGCTGTCGCCAGCCTCGTAACGTTTGACGATCTTCGTTTTGTTCTTCTCAAACCTAATCTTATTATTGCGAATAAGTTCGGCCTTCCCACACGTCCAACCTTCTGCTTTTAAGACGTTGTTTACAAATGAGTGGGTTAGGTCTAGAGACTGGGCAGTGCCGCGAATCGAATTTCCACGAACTACATACTCGACGTATATAGATTTCTTCAATGAAGAACTTGGAAGCAGTTGCCACTTCCCATTGATTGATTTTTGGTAGGTAAAGCCACCGTGTTTTCTTTTTTCACCCACGCGGCCAACAACTGTTTTTGGAATTGCATTGACGATGCTCATTATTTCCTCCTAAAAACATAGAGTCAAATTAGCATTGTCTGAAACTCACCACTATGTATCTAGGTGGTTGGGAAAGTGAATTGGTCCAGAGGAAGTTCAAACTCTTCCTTCGTTATCTGGACTCCTGAGAGGCTTCCAAATATGATGCCGATGTTCCGAACCGGATCACCCATGTGCTGTGCTTGACGTGCACCGGACCACGGCATAGACACCACAAACTTAACATGCCCGGCAAAGTACGTTGTACTTGACGGGCTTTCAATCGAACAGCGCGTGTCATACTCGCGCCTTGCCCACATGGTCTCATCACCATACCTGATTGGGTACTGAAACTCGATATTTACAACGTTGTCACCGGAAGGCTCCCCAACCACTTGAACGTAGTCGGGAAATTTCATAACTGAAAACACGTCCCGAAGGACGACTTTGTCGATCATGCTATTCTCACTATGGAGACTCTTTACAGTTTCACGCTTTCACGAAGTGCCTTGAGAATCGTCAGGCTTGACTCATGTGTCGCGATTGCTGCATCGAGTAGTTTTAGATATGCAGGTTCGGAGAAACGGCTGCCACTGCTGACGCCAATCAAGCCCGAATCACCCGGCGTACAGATGCGCGATGTGTCGGGCAACGTCTTCTCGACAGTTTCAACTACCGCCACGGTATTGTTTTGAACACCATCTGCAACACCCAACGACTTTAGGCCGAGAATGGTTCCTTCTGGACGCTGACCCTTTGGAAGCACCAAAACAAGCGACTCGTCACTGTCAAGAATCTGCTCAAACGGGTATGCAAACTTACCGGACCATTTGTATGTCACGCCATGACCGTTGCCGCTCTTGATAGCGTACTCTTCTCGGATCAAGTTTGACAATGCAACGTAGATTCCGTTACTTGCTTTCGCACGTGTGCCAACAGCGTCTTTGATGCGCTCAATCGGTAGGTAGTTCCCTTCGTCACGATAGCGCCACAAAACCATTGCCGCGATCCCACCAAGCGTCACGCGGCGCAGCTTTCCAGTTGGTTTCTTTGAAGGCAGCTTGAACTCTTTCAATTTCGCAGGTGTCATTGTGCTTACCTTTGGGGTTTCTTTGAGTGGTTTCACCTTGTGTGCGGTGTCGATCTGTGGCTTCGGCGTTGCTGGTTTCGGGTTGGGTGGTGGAACCTTTACAACTGGAGCAGGTTTCGACTCGACCGTCGGACTTGTCTTCACCTTAGGTGCAAGCTCAGTCAAGTAATACATGTTGTCGCGCTTGAAGATAGTGTGGTGCTGGACCAGCAGGTGCAACGTCCGTGACAGGTCAGAACGCTCACAGAACAATGTCCCGCGATTGTAGAGACCGTCAAACGTCAGCCCTTCAGTGTGCCTCGTTAGAAGATTGGTAACTTCGTCTTCATGTTCTTGTGTGAGTTCCATTTTGTTTATTCCCTGAAGGGCAATCGTTTGTCAGTGAAGATGTTCTAGCTTGTAGATCGTCTGATTGCAAAGTTCGAGAACTTCAGTGATGATGTTCTCAAGGTCTTTGTGAAGCGCAATTTCTGGTCGCTTCATTTCTTCCGTCAGAGTGTCGCGGACTGCGAAGAAGAAGGCGACGTAGTTTTCTGGAATATCCAGAGTGACCGTCTGAGGAAAGTCTTCGATAGGTCCAAATGCACCGATAGCGGCCTCGGCAAATCGGTCAGCAAAACCAACGATTGCGTCGTAAAACTCGTTGAGAGCTTTATGCTCTGCAAACTTCGCAGTTTTCAAATGAAATACGTGTGCGACCGTTCGCGTGTTGAACAGAAACATGACCAACACGCCAAGGCTAGTGTATCCAGAAGTTGAAACGTTGATTTTCATATCTATGCTCCGATGATTGCTTTACGATCACGCGTTGCATCCCATTTCCGACCCATGACTTTTGAGTGCAGCCATTGACGGCCCAACTTGAAATACGATTCTTCTCGTTCGATGCAGATACACATGCGACCAAGTTCGTAGGCAGCGGCACCCAAGGATGCGGAGCCACACGTTATGTCTAGCAGAACGTCGTTTTCGTTTGAGTAGCTCTTAATCAACCACTTCAGAATCGACGTCGGCTTTTGTGTAGGGTGTACCTGCTGGCTTGAAGAGAAGTTGCGTGGAAACTTCAAGATGCTTTTCGGGTGGCGCGTACCAGTGTTGAAAATGTCTTGCGGCTTCATGCGATAGCCGTGTGTGTTCAAAGCCTCTTTCTGAATCTCTTTCGTCGACTTGAACATTGAGTACGGCTTTCCCGCCTCCATCTGCGGGTAGTACTTGTGAGACTTGCGCGAGAACACGAGCACGTCCTCATGTACTTTCATCGGGCGGTAATTCGCTAGGCCGGGCGAACCGCACTTGTTCTTATCCCAAACCAAGTGGTGACGGAACCACTTGGGGTTGCTCATAACAACCGCCGACGTGAACGGCTGGCTACCAAAGATGATAACCGGTGCCGTTGGAACCGTCGCGGCCTTAACCATGTCCCAATAATCATCGAACGGAATAACTGCGTCCCATGAAATATCGGTAGTCCCGTAAGGTGGGTCGTTGATCCAGCAGCTTGCAAACTGACCAAACTTATCAGCGATGTCGTAGACAGCATCGTACACGTCAGCGTTGATGAGAATCGTGTTTCCAGCAACGTAACACTTCTTACCGAAATGCACGGTGCAAAACTTCTTTATAGCGTCAAACTTTTTCATCGTCGGTTCCCACTTGAGTAGATGTATCCTATTTACAGTTTATTCCCACTCTGCGTTTGGAACCACTAGGCTGCCAAAATGCTTGCCGACCTTGGCAGCCTGACGCTTGTTTAGCTTGAGGCCGATTGTCGCGCACAAGGTATCAAATTCGCGCCGGGCTTCATACCTGTTAGATTCCGCAATGCGGCGTTTGACTTCTTCCGAGTGAAATGCCAAAGTATCAGTACCAAAACAACCGAGGTTGCATAGAGCCTCTGCAAACTCGACAGAGGTTTCATCAGACGCCATATACGAACGTTGCCCGGCCTGAACGCGTCCACTGTACAGAGTGTCGGAAACCGTCTCCGTTTTATCGTTCACTTCGACAACGCGTAAGAACGTTGCGCCATGCGCTGACCTCCAAACATTCACACGGCGCGACGTATCTGATTTGAAACTGAGGTTGGCCGGCATGTATAAAAAGGTGAAGGTCTTCGCGCTGGTAGGAGTATCTTCACCCTCTTTGACAAGGATGTTGACGAGGATGCGAGATTTCGGAAGTGCTTTTGTGGTTTTCATTATGTCATGTCCTGTTTAGTTTTTACATGCCGTGGCAGTAGAGGAAGCTGTTTATCAATTGCTTGTCTATCTCGCCACGACTTTCCAAGCCCAAAGTCGTGGATCGGCCACTACAACCGTAGGTTGCCATTTCCAGCGAACCGGCACTTATCGGCTTGGCCCCTTTCAGACCTTCAACGTTGGCAGTGACGGAAGCCGCAACATCTGCGTGAACGAGGAAGTCCGGGTAGATGATAGGCACTTCCCGTGGGATGCTGCCACCTACTTCAAACACTATGTAATTGAAACCCATTTTGATACTCCGGTTTAGTCAAGCCCCATGTATTTTGCCATGATGCGAAACGGCCAAACATAGTGTCAAAGGAAATGCTCGAACGGGAACCCCATAGTCATTCCCAACCAAAAACTAATACTGAGCAGAGTGTTTTTGCTACTATGGTAACACTTAACTAGAAGTCCACTCTCTGTCGAATGCAGGTGAAATGCTGGCTGTCGAAGTTTTACTGACCCGATCTTAGACAGCCTTTCCAGAGCTTGATCCCTATTTGGAATTTTCATGTTGTTTCCTGTTTAGATGTTCTTCCAGTTGCCTGTTTAAAGCTATGTACGCGCGGGGCCACCAAATATCAAAACACTTTTTGCAAATAATGTTTTCTGCTGCAATGTCTTGACTCGACAGTGGTGCACTGCAAGTCGCACAGTTTCTTTGGAGCATTTCTGATCACCTGAGAAGCTTTGGCTGGAGATACGGATTGCATTTCACAAGTCGATTTTTCAACTCAACATCCCGCGTTACACCATAGAAGTTTGCCTTGCGCAGAATCATTTCCTCGTCGCCGGTCTTGATGAACATTGCAAGGGCCAGCATTTGATCCAGCACCGGAGTGTCTTGCAGGTAGACGCATAGGCTGGCAACAAGCACGTCAGACTTCGTGTACAACTCCGTCTTGAACGGACTTGAGCGCCCCGGATACTGAGTCCTGTTTATCAACGAGCCACTCTTGGTCAGCACAAACTTGAAGTCCGATTCAGCATGCGACACTTCAATAGAGTCACCCTTCAAGAATATCCGCGCGTCTTCTTCAAACCCGAAGTTTGAAATTAGCTTTAAGGCGCGTTTTATACTGTTGCGCACTGTCTTTGCCGGTGGCCGCGCTTTGTACATCACTGACGGGACGTGATTTGACCCTCCAACGTTTGTGTGAAATGCGGTCCACGTCCCAGTCCTATTGAAATACGTTGTGGCGGTTGTGCTGGTCCCAACTTGGTAAGGCAGAACGAGATTGGTCGTTGCCGTGGTCTGCACTCGATACCAATGGAAAGGTCTCGCGGCGTTTGTCGTTGTCGACGTGATTATAGTTGTTGCTGTTGAGGCGGTCTGCGAGAAAGGCAGATACATCCCCAAATCCGTCACCACGTAAGAGCTTTCCAACGAGTTCTGCACAGTTGCAAGTACAGTTGGCATTTCATCCTCCGGCGATTGGCCGGACTGCTAGGCTTTGCTTTCCAACCGCATCTTCAGGTTTACGAATTCGCTCCATAGCACCCATGTCAGACTGGCCCCGGCGCTTGCCTATTGACGCTTGTTTGGCACGAACCAAACTTGCAACGTCACGGTCATTCATTTCTTCAACCATCTTCTCAAACTGTTCATCCGAGATAATCAGTTCTTCAATCGTCTCAACCGTCTTCTCAGTGACTTTGACCCGGCGCTTAAACCGGTCGATCAGCACACGTTTGGTAGTGAAAAACGTGTACCCCTCTTTCATCTTCTGACGAACTAGCTCAATGAGCTTTTCTTTGTTTTGATCGTCCCACACGATTGTTATGTCCCCGGAGAGATTCAAAAACGTAATTGCGGTTTCCATAGTGGTAGTCCTTGGTTATGATTTCGCGTCAAGCAAAATGAAATGCGGTTGATCGTCGATCCAAATATCAGGTCTGATCCCGTAGGATTCAAGGAACGGAAGCTTTGCTTTTCGTTCAGTCGGGACAATGCGATGCACCAAGTCGGTCAGCCTATCGTCCATTTCTTGTACCTCTTCAAACGTACGCATTGTGGCGACCAAGACTTCATGACCTCTTTCCTGTGCCATCTTGACAACGGCCAACCAGAAGTCAGGGTCTTTTGTGTAGCAATTATCATAATCTAAGGCTATGAGCATCGAAGGCACCTTTGAAATCACGTTTACGTACTGGGTTGGTTACATACTGCATCGCACACCCAATCTTAACAACGGCCACTACAAAGTCATAGCCGTGAGAAGTGCAAAACTTTGTAGCGGCTTTGAATTTTTCTAGACCGCCGTCAGAAAGAGCGAGCCGGATCGTGTAGTCACTCTTGACCTCAACCAATTGCCTTGTCCTGTCAATAAAGCGAACACCCAAGTCTGGATAGTACATGTGTTCAAGACCGTCACGACCTATATAAGGTATGGTGGGAATCTGGTCCCCAAAAAACAATTTGGAAACTTTAGGGTCCGAATCAAAAGCAGAGATAACGATTGGCTCATACCCCTGACATTCAATGACGTTTCCGTTCTTCAGTCTAACTTCTTTCTTCAAGTACACGTCCCACGTGGCGTATAAGTCCGGGTTTTGAATTGGCCACCGGGTCCCGTATTTAGACATTGACGTCTCCACGCACTTGGCAAGCCATTCAGATTTACTAAGCTTGTGGTGTTTTTTGAACTCGTCCGATTTGAAAAAGTTGTCTGCCCCAAATTCGCGCAAACAGGTTTTTCTTTTTCTCTCCTTAACTTCAACGCTCTGAGAAATGTTTGCGACGCCGTACTTCTTAATGCTCGCTTCAGACCTTCTAGCGTTTGTCAATTCGGCCTTGTTGGAGCATTGACGAGAGCAAAACCTTTGATAGCCAAACTTCAAGCTACCGGTTGGGGTTATTTTTGTTGGCGTCTTGCATTCTTCACACCGTGGGTCGTAGTCTGGAAATAAGAATTGGACGGCGCGCTCTTTTGAGATTTGTCCAGACAACGCCTCAGACAACGCCGCGAAATCGTCCGGGTAGTTCGCGCGCAACCAAGGTCTGAAAAGTTGAACGTTGTTGACCTTCTCAAACTCACGCACAACCTTTCTACTATTATTGCTTCTTTCACGCCACTTGCGACCGAGTTTCTTAATCATGGGTTGCTCTCGATTATGACCAAGCCCTTAAATTAGTGTTATCGTAATCCAAAGCCAGAATCATGGCAGCTTCCCTTTGCTCTTCTTTGGAACATCAAACGTGTACAACACTGACACGGGACGGCGACCTTGCTTTTCCATGATGGACATCATGGTGTGGTTGTTTGGGGAAGTGCCACCGTCAACGTAAAGCCGACCCAACTTACGTGCTCTTTTTACAGTCTTCTTCCAGAGACGGGTGTAGATACACTTCTGGCGGTACGCTTGATCGACATACCCGTGGACGATACACAGGGCGTTTTTCCAAGGTTCGTCTTCAAGTAAGACCATCCCGATAATCTTGTCGTCCTCGTTGACTGCTACGAAAGCAGACTGGTTGCAATTAAACGATACGCAGTTGTGGTTTGGATACCCAACGCTGTGAAACTTGTTCATAGCCTTGAAGTAGTATGGAACAACCGGCGTGTTGTTGCAGGTCTCGTAGAATTTAATCTGTATCCCGTGTTTGATCTTGCTCATGTTCTGTTCCTCCGTTTTGAGACCTTTGCAGCTTTTCGTTTTGCACGCGATACGTGCTTCTTCGCGTGCTTCCTGTTATTTCCAAAGCGTTCGCGCCTTGCGTCTGAATCATAACTGTTATCTTGTGTGTCCTCGACCTGCGCGGCGGTGAGAAGTTCTTCTTCAAATGCACGTGGAAGCACTTCACCAACGCTTCCAGAGCCGACAACCAACGTGTGTTTGCTAGGTTCCATTAACGAACTCTCCTGACTTCGTATTCTTCAACAATCGGTGTACCACGCGCTAGTGACGATGGTCTGCTATCCGAGAGGCGATCTGGAGAAAAATGAAACCATGTTTCAGAGAAAACTACGTCCATATACCACTGCTCCCACCGACCGCCATACCATTTACGATACCACCGGAAGTTGTGAAACGTTGTTTCCCAAAAATGTGATGCAAGCCACGAAGGAATAGGGTGACCTGCTTTGAACAGGTACACGTAATACCCCAACTGGTAAAAGAGGCAGAAGAGAATAAGTATGGCAATGGTCAATTCCATAATGATCACCCATGTGAAAATGGGTGGGTACCGAAATACCCACCTGTTGATTACGCGATACGAACAAACGTTGTCAGAAACGCAACTCCAAGCAGCAGAGCACCCCAACTACCTAGTGCTGACAGATATGTCTTGACTGACGTCCCGAAGTACCGGTTGCCAATCGTCACGCACTTGTGAGTCGGACTAACAAGGTATGCCGCAAAGTCAATGGCAAAGAACCAGACAAAGTATTCGACTCCAAATACTTGACTGAGCATGACGGCGATTGCTGCAAACTTGCCGCTGCTACCCATTGCAAACGAGGCCAAAAAACTAACGATGCTTGCGTAGGCAATCACTTGAAAGGTTGATCCACCAAGTGAAGCGGCTTTGACGAAGGCTTCGATTTCCGTGCCGTGGGCCTTTACGAAGTTGCCAAACATAATCACGACGGCCACCATGATGATGACGTTGAGGTTTACGTATGACCAAAGCTTCTTCGGTGACCACTGCTGCGTGATGAAGATGTAGTACAGTGCAAGACTGCCAAAGCACCACACGTGATCGACACCGTAAATGTAAGCTCCAATTGCTGTAGCCATTGGGACCACACTACGTGTCACGCTCGACAGATTAAACTTGCTAGGCTTGATTTCAACATCGCCGTCGTCAACCTTGGTCCAAATGTAGACAAAGATAAATGCAATGCTGACGATCAGCAACGGGTAGATCATGCCAAGCCACTGCCAGTACGACAACCCGAAAGCAGCAATCGGTAGGATCACCGTCTTCTCTAATGGAGACCACAAGTAGTAATGGTGTGTCGCCAAATAATCGACGATGCCAAACTTCTCACGGCTCTTTCCGGTTGGTGGGGCAACGGTGTCCAGCAGACCGGCTGAAACAGTTACGCGCCCTTCAATCGGCAAGACTCCACCGATAGCACTGAGCAGAACAACTACAAATTTGTTACTGCGGAACGTATTCTTCACATAGGCGTATGCGGGGGCGAAGAGTGAATACTCTTTTGCTAGTCCAGCAACGATCATAATGAAAAGGATCATCCACACGTAAGACAGGTCTTTGATTAAGTACATCATGTTTCCTTGAAATGAAAAATGGGTTTATGTAGTCATGGTGTTTTCCCTTTATGGTTCCTTTGTAGAGTTGAAGAAACTTGTGCTTCGAGTTCCGCGATCCGGGCTTTCAGGAATGCAACGTACTCTGCGGAGTATACTTTTTCGTAAGACAAGCAATCTGCTTTTGGCTTTCGGAGTTGAAACTCCGTCTCGGACATTGCCCGGCTGACCAGATAGCCAACAACTTTGTGTTTCGGCTTTTTAAGGTCTGCCACAGCTATCTCCGGTTTCGACGCTGCGAGGTCTTCCGCATACTGCGTCTGTTTTTATTGACGCGAACCTTCTCGGCCTTCTGCCTTTTGAAGATGAGTCAAGAGCGGTTTTATACTCAGCCAACAGTATGTTGATAGGGTTGTCGGTGTTGAACGGAGGGTTGCGCAAAGCCCGAATCTCGTTGAGATAGTGCGCGGGACCGGTGATTGCCACCAACACTTCGTGCAAAGGTTTCGCAGAAACCGTTATCTTATCCACGTAAACTCCTTCCATTATGTTATTTACCGAAGAGTCGATCATGCAACCGTATCGACACAAACATCCCAAGAGCAGCGCCGGTCCCGCAGTACGGAATCAGCGACCACCCGTCTTTCACTATCAGTCCAACCAACAACACGTCAGTCGCGGCCATCATGTATGAAGTCACAACAATCAACTTCATCTTGTTGGCAATAACGTTTTTGTGTTGGAAACCTTTTAGGAAGACTGACACAAACGAGGCAAAGGCCGCTAGTAGGTATGCTTGCATGGTCAGACGACCACACGGCAACTTCGATCTGCAACGTGCCTTACCGTAGTTTCCATGACTTCGCAAACATCACCGGCCTCAAGAGCATCCTTAAACAGCACTCTCTTTGCGGTAGACCCGGCCCCGTATTTTCCTTGAGCAAAGGCGTTTGCAACGTCTTTGTTCTTTGCGACGATGACTCCAACAACACTTGATTCACCACTGACGTAAATTCTAAACAAACCCATGTGGACCTCCGTAGTTGTCTGTCTTTCCTTTTACAGTATGGAAGATGCGGCGATTTCCATAATCGCGCTCAGGCCAATGCGCTGCTGAATGCTGCGAGTCCGGTCTAGGCTGGTGGTGCCGCGAGTACGTTCATGGTTGGTGGTGCGGTCGACGCTGCGGAGAAAATCACGTTTGCGACGTTCCGACATGTTCTCAACCTCTTCCATACTTATAGGTTCGTTGCCGTCTTTCTTCGCAACCTCAACGGCCTTTGCGTGGACCAACTCATTCAACCTCTTGTCGAGACGTTCCCGTTCGAGGCGTGCCAGTTCCGCTTGCCGCGCCATTTCTTCACCGCGTTTCAGCAGCGCCATTGAAACTCGTTCTTCTCTTGTGCCACGTGCTCTTGCCTGACCCATATTCATTCTCCAAACGAAGAAAGGGAAACCCTAGAGTCTCCCTTTCCGCGTTAGTCCCAGTAGGGATACGGTTGCTTTGCGAGGATCATCACTTCATGCTCACCGTTCTTAACGAAGCGTTGAAGTTCTGCCCTGCACTGTTGACGATAAATAACTTGCTGGCTTTTGCGGAAGGACTTCGCCGGAACTGCACCCCAACACTTACTCTTGTCCTCATGCCACCAACGAAGCTTTGCTGCACGTTGATCACCTTCGAGTTGCACATAACCTGCTGGTCCGTCAATCCAGATGGTTTCCCGTGTAACCCAAACCGGCGTGTAATGCTTTCTGCGAATTGTCTTTGCCACTTGCGTCTCCGTTACGAGTTGATCGTAATCGGGAACAAGTAACGTGTGGCATTTTCATTGTGTGTCCTTTCATTTCAAACCGTCTTTGGAGGCAAGCTGGTGTCGAAGCCAGCAACATCAAACGTTTTGGTATCCGGCGAACACGCGGCAGATAGGAACTGACGTGAGTAAGCCGACGAGAGAGCGTAGCTAGATGTTGGAGGCGGCAACATCGTTCTACGGGTTCATCGCGTTCGTTGTGTAGTCTGTGCCAGTTACTCTACCATCGGTGAATCATCAACGCGACGCCCATGAAACGTCCAATGTTTTTCGCTCCACATTGCCTTCAAAGAAGGTTTGCCGACGCAGATTTATTACGTCGGGTACTACGGTCTAGGGTTGCACTGATAATCCAGCTTGGCTCTAACGTTTGCCGCACGCCGTGGAAGTATAGAGTTTCCGCCATTAGTGAGTCATGGCAACTCCCGGTTCCAACGCGTCAGAAAAACCCGTCACACAAATCGAACGCGCCTCAACTTGTGTCTATCCAAACTGCTTCTATGGAACGGGAAATCGTTGAGAACTACTCTGCAAGCATATTCTCGTAATCCATAATAATCTTGTCAATCAGCGTGATGCCGAACTTTGCAAGGTGATCACGGTGAGTACGTAGTTGCGCCAGCTTCAAAGACACGTCTTGTACTCCAGTGGCAAAGCTTGTAAGTCTATAAGTCCCGTAAGAACATCCCGCGACCTTTGAATACGCGACCTCGCCAGTGCGGTGGACCATTGCAGAAAGAGAAGTTGAAACCGTTTTTGAATCAAGCTTGGTCCGGGCCACGACTTGAGCAATGGTCATTCCAACTTCCAGATTTAAAACGTCTCGTATCTGCTGTCGCGCTGTTTTCATTTTTTCGTCTTCGGAGGCTTAGGTTCATAAACATCTGTCTTGTGAAATGACGTAAACCCAAAAGTTCTGTGCTTTGATCCGACTGGACAGTGGTAGGTCTTGGCAAGGTGGTCGTATTTGAAGCGCCCACAGTTTACGCATTTGATCGGCTTCGGCGGATTTAGGTTTACGCCAAGGTCCGCCGTTTTCCGTTTAGGCATTTTGTTTTTCCGCGTCAATTTTCTGTTGTGTAAATGCGACAAGCTGATCGACAGTCATGCCCAACATCCTATCGTATTCGTCGTCTTGAATAGCAATTCCAAACGCGTTCTCAAGCGTGATTAGAATGTCTGCGGCGTTGGCACCGTCAAGGCCCATCTTTTCCAACCGAATATCGGATTCGATTGTGAAGACCTCGACCTCAGCGGTTGCTGCAATTGCTTTAAGCACTCGGTACCTGACGTCCATAGGAAGCTCTCTGAGTTGAGCCGAGCATCGCAGAGTAGTCACGTCTTTTGTTTGGTTGAGTTAGCACGCGTAGTGCGACGCCTATTGGTATGTTGTGCCACCGGCAAAGCTGCGCGGCGTTGAAATGAAATCCAATGTTTTGAATGCGGATCGCGCGTTCCACTACGCTTGCGGTGTGGTGGTATGTGCGTTGACTCTGCTTTGGTTTATTCACGTTGTTTCACATAAAGGTTGGTTGTGGAGGTTGGCTGGATCGAACCGCCCAACTGAGCTAAACCCCCCGAAAGGTGTTACGTGGAACTGTCGTTCCGTGGTTTTACTTTTTCATACCAGATGTTTGCAACAACATCACTGCCATCCACAAGGTTCATCGTCTTCATCAAGGCACGAAGCTTGTTGACTTCAGGTGAATCAGTTGTCAGAACCGAGTCGACAACTCGAACCGCTTCATCGTACAAATAACTCCAGCGGTCCTTGATTTCGAGAAACATCTTACGTGCAGAGTAGTAGACGTTGTCACCAGACTCTTGCCACTCGTCAATCGGAAGTGACAAAGCTTCAATGACGTGCGGTACGATCTTGGCATTGCGTTCGTCAGTGTCTCTCTTCTGCTGTGCCTTGTAGTGCACGTTGGCCTTTTCAGCCAAGAACTTCCCGGCCTCTTCTTTCGTGTTGAATCCACGACGCTTCAAGACACGTGCAATCTTCAATGCAAGTTGCCGCATCGTCGCATTTGCATCCGGCTTGCGGAAGTTTTCGTAGTCGTTGAACACGCTTGCAATATCATTTGGATACCGCGAGACCTGAGAACAAATGTCTTTGGCCTTCTTGCCCAACTGCTCATACGGAATGTCTGATAGTGCTTCGATCAAACTCTTCATCGCAACGTACGAACTCTTCATCGCGTAGCCGGAATTCAGTTCAGTGCGAACCCCAAGCTTGCCAGTGTAAGAAAACTCACCGCGCTTCTTCGCCCAATCGTCCATGTTGTCATAGAACGAAAACGGAATTCCGTTTTTCTTCAGGCGAAGGATTATGCTCCCCAACGAACCTTCATGACGTTCGTTGAGGTTGACCTTGAACTTACCGCGATCCATACCGTAGGTTTCAATATCACCCAACACACCGCGTTGGATCAGGTCAACCTTCTTTATATACTTCAGAAAAGGAATCTCTTCGCGGTCTGAAACCAAACGTTCTTCGGCTTCCTTGTTGCGTTCAACGCCGGGTGTCAGGTCGCCGCGCTTCTCCCAATAATCACGAGGTACAAACTTCTCACGTGCTGAAAGTGCATCACCGTCGATGGTGATCATAACCTTTGTGTCTTCGTAAACAGAAACACGGCCACCCTCATTGTAATGGTAGCCGCCGAAACGAGAACGAGTAAAGCTGGCAAAGAAATTCTTACCGGCCTGATGCTTGTGTTCAACTGACATGCCACGTCCAGTTGATAAGGCAAGCTTTCCACTTGTGAGTATCTTGAGCAACGCTTGTTTTGTCGTGTAATGGTAAAGCTTGCCTAATTGTTTTGCGCTGATACTGATTTTCATAGCAGTGCCTTCAATTAGGTTTATGGGTGCAACCAAACGTTGGTGACTCTCGCATTGAGCAGGACGTCTGTGTGTCAAATGGCCGTTCACCACTCAGCCAACGCCGGTCTTACTCCGGCCTCACCTTTTCCTGAGTCACAGGAAAGAACGTTGCTGAACCGGCGAAACTTGTCGCCTACTGGAGCAACGTGCTTATGGTCGCGCAGAACGTCAAGTGCCTGAAATCACTCGGCGGTGGTACCGCGACTTGATTGTGTAACCTACTTCAACGTTTGGTTGCTTAAAATTTATTAGTTCGGCGTACTGGGCTTGATTCCAGTTCAGCAACACACTGGCAGTTGCCTCCGGCAGGTTGCGCGTCCGCAGAGCCTACTCCATTTTCCTATCAGCACCTTCGCAGTTCAGGCTAGATAATTCCCGCGTGCGGTCCAGACCTGTATCGGCGCAAGCCAATCTTGTTCTGAAGCAGCACTACCCTATAGACCTGTGAAAGCGTGAACGGGACTAACGGACCTGAATTTCATTTTTCTGCACCGTGCCTAGCGTGTCCATCCACGCCGACGCCGAACTAATAAATCTAAAACTACACCGTCCACGCCGTTGATGCGACACAGTGCGCTAGGACGTGGACGGTTACTACGCGGTTAACTTCGGCTTTGCCCTCGTCCTTCGCACACGTTCAAACTTCACACGGCCTAGAACCGGGACAGTCAACATACATGCTTCACGACAACGTTGGCTAGAATATAAACCAGACCACCACTAGATGACCTTCGGATCAGATTGGTTGGGATCGTTTACAGCGTCATGTAGAACTAGTTCTCGACAGGTTTTTCAAGACACGACGCCGGTCGCCATACACGGTCCATGTCCGTGCGGTTTGCGGCGCGGCGCGTCAAGTGGCCGGTTTGAGTTAGCAGCAGAAAGTGGGAACGGCCAACCACCCTGCACTGTCGAGAAGTCGAAATACGACGCGAGTATCAAATCCCACGGTGGCCAAACAAACCACAGCAGGTAATTCATCGCGCGCCCAAACTATTTAGCTGGAACCTTTTCCTTCTTCGGCTTCTTCTGTTCTTTCTTCGGCTTGTCACGGTTGCCCATAAAGCGTTCTCCTAAGAAGTACTACGTTGTGTTACTCTTCAAACAGCGGGTAAGTTTCGGCGGTGAATTCACTACCGAGAGGGCCATAAATCCAAGTCTCTTCAGCATCAGTCAGGTAAAGACCTTCTTCCCTGATGGTGACTGTCATGACAATGTAGCCACCATCTTCGTCATCACCGTCGTCATCTTCATCATCGCCGTCCTCGTCGTAATCTTCGTTCATACCGTCGTCGACGCCGTCCAACCTGTCAGTGTCTACAAGTATAGAGTCACCGATGGAAAGCGTTCTGAGGAGGTAGTTGTCCAAGCAGACGCCTTCACTAATAATGCTTTTCATATCAACGTCGTCATCAAGGTCAGCGCCAAGGTTGTCAGCAGCTTGCTCAAACAGGAAAGCCGTAATATCAAGGCTTTGCTTAAACGTCAGCGAGGCTTCTTCTATGGGGGTTGCCACGGTTTGTTGTGTCATGTCATGGTTTCCTAAGAAGTACTACGTTCAACTACGAATCTTATTGAGGCTTCCCAATCTCGTACGGAATGTCTGAGGGAAACCACTTGATGTTTTCTAGGATCGCCTCAAGGTGAATGTCACTCTTGAAGACGGTCCAAATGAAAAGAAGGTACGTTGCGTACTCAACACTGTACGATGCAACGTGCGGGTTTGCAAAACCATGTACGAGAATTCGCATAATCAAGTCCATATTGTGTTCAACCAGCGACGGGTGCAGGATACGAACCTGCGGTCGGCGTAGTGTTGTCTTCACGACAACCGGGCTTGCAGCGCCCCCTACTCCGATCTAGCTGCGTCAACGATAAGCCACTCTGTCAACCCATCACCTTAAACCGACGTTTCACAACGTCTTGTGTCAGGCTTCAACCCTACTTCAACCGAATTTCGCAGGACAAAGTCCTGTTGCACGGTCCGATGTGGCACTTGCGCAAAGAGGGACACACGGCTTCAGCATGCTTTAGGCAGCTTTGGCGTAAACAGAGTCTGGATAAATCCAAAACCAACTTCCATCTTTACGGTATTTTCGTTTTCTACCTGTGACGGTCTGAGACTGCTTCTTTGCGCCATTGCATCCATTGTTAGCGCCGTTTGGATCGTGTAAGCCACGATTCCACGCAGGTCCGTAAAGCCTGTTCGACGGTTTATACGCATAACGACGACCTTTCGATGATGCGCCTTTGCATTGGTTGCTGCACAACTTTCTAGGCCGTGTTTCGTGTTGATGCTCAGACACAAGAACACTGAACTTCTTTTTACAGTGTTCACACCTGTATGTTTTATACTTCTTCGGAACTGTTTTCAACTCAGCATTGAGCAATGCTAGGTCTGGGCGTTTCCTTCCAAGCATCGTATATTCACGAGTCGTTTGGCAGTGAACATTAAGGCACTTTGGGTTCTGAAGATGCGCCTTTATTGCACGTTGCTCAAACCTGTAGGCGGCATCTTTAGATCGAAAGACTTTCAACACCGCTGCTTAGAAGGAAGAAGGGTTGTCTCGAACCGCAGAGGACGAGGAGAAATAGACATTCCACAAATCATCTACAGGACTTTTACTGTTTGCGCAGCGAAACCCTATGTAAAAATCCATCTTGCGTTTATGCACCACAAGATAAACATACGGACTGCCGTCGGCACATTTGGAAAAGTCTTCAACACAACAGGTACGGTAAAACTCACGTACCTTTGTCGCTGTAGATAAATCAGCGGTCTCAAGCGTTTGAATATCCATAAACACTTTCTTGAAATTTGGTGTGTCCGTCGATTCTTTGTAACAAGGTCATCTTCATTATCAGATGCACGGACACTACAGGAGTTTTATGTCCTGTCGACCTCGCCGAACATTAGGCTGTTAAGCCGCTGCGCGGAATTGCGAGTCGTTTGCATTTACAGAGTAGGCCCATATTAACGTGCGCGCCCATGCACGAGTTGTCAGTCGCCGCTTCATCACCCTGTCGAAACCATGACTACCCCATCAGAAACACACTCGATCCCAAGCTCATTCGAGTCGGTACCAAACTCAACGTGTAGTCTGCGGGACTTGAGCAGCAGACTTTCAATGAGTGTGTTTCTGGTGGAGTAGGCGGGAGTCGAACCCGCGTCCAGAATGCCTCTACTTAAACGTCTGTTTGGTTTCCCAAACCACAACTATTTTCTTCGATGCAACGAAGACTTTTACTGCACGGTGTGTCCACCGGAACCACCGTCCTTCAGCAGAGGCGTCGCGTCACCTTTGAGAGGTTGGGCCAGCTTACGCATTGAAGAAACCAACACGTCAACTTCAGCGTCTGACTCAACGTCCATGAGAAACACTTCCTTTGAACGCGAGAGCCTCAAAGACAACCTGATACCGCGATACGCCAAGTCGCGAGTGTAACCGCGAAGTGTGAAGCGGCGTCCGTCGACCGTACGAAATTCGTGAACGTTGTGTCCAGTAATCCACTCGGCAAATCCGAGTGTTGATGCAATTGGTGCGATCATGTCGACAAAACGTTTCAGAACTTTTGCATGGTGGTCCATGTTTGCGTACGTCCCTTTCAAACCGGAACTGTCAGAACGCAGCAGACGGGTCGGAGTGATTGACGGGGTTTCGAGCATTTTAAACATTTTGCTTCTCTTGTATCAGAGTCCATCAGACTCTACGATTTCCCAGTTGAGAAATTCAACTGGGTTACCCTGACTCAAGTCATGGGCAATCTCTAGCAACGCTAAAAGAATAGGGGGCCGGATGCGCTGACAAAGTGAATTGACCGCATCCGGCTGATCGTTGTGCCGCAAGCGCCTTTATGTGCGTGGGGCGGTGCGTTAAGTATATTGGCAGTGCACAACTACGTTCTGCCTTTGATAAGGACTCCGTTCAGCTACCAGTCGTAGCGGCCAAACGGAAACTACAGTGCTGATTACCCGGTAGATATACTGGCGTTCCGAGGTTAAAGTAGTACTTTGTGACGCAAGTCACACGCGATGAATAAACTCCCGACTGAAAACTGGTGCCCCGTGGCGGAATCGAACCACCACCTGAGGATTACAAATCATCTGCACGACCTTCATGCTAACAGGGCTTGGTGTTATGAGGTACTTGATTTCAACGACTTGCTGTAGCTGCTAAGTGCGTTTAGCACGTCGTGCTAAACACTTGAGCCACCTGAACATGCAAGGCCAACGACGACCGGCATGACAATAGGACTCAGCTTCAAAAATGAAACCGTCGGTGGGCTGAAGTATGCAACGCCAGCAGCAAACACACCGGAAACAAGTTGGTAGACAGCACCATTGACTTCGCGCTTCGCAAGCAAAGTTCTTTTGACGATGTCTGTGAGACGTTCCGCAGCAATGGACGTCACGGCCAAGTATGAAACGAATTGGATAATGTCTTCCATGAAACTCTTTCAATGTGTGGCGGAGGCGGTGAGAGTCGAACTCACGGTCGGTTTCCCGACGCCGGTTCAACATGAGAGTGGCGGAGAGTGAGAGGGTCGAACTCTCAAGGGTATCTCTACCTCGACGGTTTTCAAGACCGCTGCCATCACCAATTGGCTTGACTCTCCGTTATTCATACAAGCGTATGAAATCTTTCCCGTAAGCTTTTATAACTTGTGGCAAAATCTGCTTTGAGATAACGCGCTTTCCTATGAACAGAAGCTCGTGTGGAAAAGCGGCCTTCTTCGCTTTCCACTGTTCGCTTTTAAATCCTTTTACTTCAAGATATTTCCAAGTACCTGACGAGCCTTTGTATCGAAAATCTGGAAGATACAGGTGTTCCTTTCCCTCAAACACGTACTTGAACCGCTTTCGTGCACGTTTTACTTCGCGTCCATGAAGTTCACAAAACAGAACAAAGGCAAGTTCCCAACTTGAATCGCACCAGATACCGTTGTATCTACCTTTGCGCCCACGTCCAGAACCTTCCCGGTACCCACCTGCACCGACTTCTTTCATGCGTTTGCTGATTCGACGTTTGGCCTCTTCAGTGTGCTTATGTCCGGCGCGACCAGTCAAGGTTTTAGAGGTTGCCTTTGCTATGTCTTTAACACGCTTGTCGGTCTTTTTTGTAAGTCCAGCGTTCCACGAAGGAACGCCTGTTCTACAGCGGTGATGTTCACGACCAGCCCAAGGATTCACGCCAACCTTGCCTAGTGCGTTTTTCGCTTTTTGGGCAGAACACGAAGACGTTGATTTAGAGCAGCACCACTTACCGGACGAAGCGAATTGCACAATAGCTGTTTTTCCACAGCCAAACGAACACTTGGGCATGACCACACTCCTCAGAGATTGAAATCTCAAATTAGTATAATCAAGACCGGTGCAATAGACCACTCTGCCACGCCTCCTAGTTCCGCTTCTCCCAACACGTCTTGACAACGTCAAGCAACTCTATCGGGCTATACGGTTTCTTTACGATACCGCAAGCGCCAGCGTCGATAATCTCAGCGTCGATACACGTTGTTGACGTAATCATCACGACAATGATTTCTGGATTCGTTTGCTTGAGCCGTCTCAAAGCCTGAATGCCGCTCATTTCAGGCATCAGTACGTCCATCAAAACAATGTCGGGCTTGAGTTGGTGGACACGATCCAAAGCCTCAAGCCCTGTGTACGCGTCTCCAACAATTTCGTACTCTTGAGCACGAAGAACGATGCGAAGAAGAGTTCTGGAAAACTTGTCGTCATCAACTATCAAGACCTTCGGATAGTGTGGACTCTCTTTCTCAATAAACTTCATCGCAGTCTCCGAACAATTTAAGGAAATGTACCACTACGTCTTTCGACGCCACTCGCTTACGTTATAACTACGACCAGAGTCGTCTAGGTCTCGCGTGTGTTTGTGGTCTGGACCATGTCTTCACCATACTTAGATAGTGGGTTTAATTAAGCCACCGACGTCTGCATCGCGGTACAACCTACCGTGTTAATTGGTCGACCGTATTCTATTTTAGGTGCTTCCCGTTTGGTCTCTACACCTTACAAAGCGTGGCGGGAATCGAACCCGCAAGATTGCCCTGACCGTCGCGTGTTTTCACACGCCCGTGGAGTTGAACCACGAACACGATTTGTCTTGGCTCGGCGTTGGCGTACTGGAACACATGAGTAGGGATTTCACCTATTCGTCCAACGTAGCGTTCGCCGACTTTGAGAAGATTCATCGCAACTGCATTCCTACAGTTCGGTGCATAATACAAGCCACCTACATGCGCAAGTTGTTTTACCGTCTTTCGATTGCAAGCTTCATCGTACAGGTGGTCCGCTTTTCACGTACTCTTAAGGCCGTGGGCCACGAAGCGCGTTTCTCATTACGCCAACCTATCCAACTACACCGCTTGCATTTTTCGGTGATGCCCCAATCAAGCGTTTAAATTACTATCTTTGCAAACCAAAGCGGCGAGTCGCGTTTATGCAAACTCGCCGCTTTTCGTTACAACCAGACCGGAAGATTAGTGCGACTTGCCCGGAAACGGTTTTGCTTTTTGCAGGTTGGAAGGTTGACCCTTCTTGACAGGCTTCGCTTCGACCTTCTTGGCAGACTTGTCGGCCTTCTTGACCGGCTTGTCTTCAACCTTCTTGGCGACCTTGGCGTTGGTCTTTGCGTTGGTCTTTGCGGAGTTCTTGACTTCGGGTTTGGCCTTGCCAACGACCGGCTTCGCTGCAACCTTGCCGACAACTTTCTTTTGCTCGGGCTTGGCGACCGGCTTTGCGGCGGGTTTCGCGACCGGCTTGGCGCTGGTCTTTGCATTGCCACTGCCGACGGCTGAAGCCTGAGTTGCGAGGTTGTCGAGTTCGAGTTTCACAGCGTCGACTGCTTTGTTCGCGGAGGCCAGTTGTTTCTTCGCAACTTCAAGTTGACGAACCAGACGGCTAACGTTACGTGGATTCATTTTGTTTCCTTGTCAGTTTGTAAAGTGGTTGTTGATGGTGGTACATGGTTAGTGTACCACCATTTGCTGCCTTTGAGTTAGTGACTAGACTGAAGATCAGTTGTCGTCGTCATCACCCCACTCGTCGCCGTCGTCATCACCGGCGTCGTCATCATCGTCATCACCATCTTCGTCGTCGGCATCATCGTCGCCGTCTTCGTCGCTGTCTTCGTCGGCATCATCGTCGCCGTCTTCATCGTCAGCATCGCCGTCTTCGTCCCAATCATCAGAGTCGTCGGCATCACCGTCTTCGTCGTCAGAATCACCGTCTTCGTCGTCAGAATCACCGTCTTCGTCGTCAGCATCAGCGTCGTCAGCCCACTCTTCATCGTCGCCTACGCCGTCGTCTTCGTCGTCAAGGTCGCCGCCGTCGTCGCCAAGGTCGTCGTCATCGAGACCTTCATCATCGTCGTCACCGTCCTCGAAATCGTCGTCGGCTTCAACCTTCTTGGAACGCTTGGCCTTCGGTGCAACACCGGCTTCTTCGACCAGTTCGATCTGGACGTCAATGTCGGCGCGATTGTTGGTGTTGACGATAACACGTTCGCCTTCGGTCGTCGCGATCTGCACGATGCCGCCTTCGAGGTATTCGACTTCACCTTGGTACTGGTTGAGAGTCAGAGTGCGATAGACTTGGATGGATGCTTCTTCGCCTTCGTTGCCCTTGATTTCAACAACGTCACGCATCGAGAAGTTGGAGATAAGCTGCTCACCAGTCGACTCGGAAACGTGGCGGAATGCAACGCTTTCGGTATTGATTGAAACCAGTTCGCCGGTCAGTTGAACAACTGTGCGACCGACGATTGAAACAGTGTAAGCACCGTCGACGCCGCTGCTCTTGGTCTTGCGAGTACGTTTTGCCGGAGCTTCTTCGACAACCTTGCGAGTGCGACGTGCAGGTGCTTCCTCGGCAGCCTTGCGGCGACGTGCAGGTGCTTCCTCGGCAGCCTTGCGGCGACGCGTCGGTGCAACTTCTTCAGCAGCCTTGCGACGACGCGTCGGGGCTTCTTCAACAACCTTGCGAGTGCGACGTGCAGGTGCTTCCTCGGCAGCCTTGCGGCGACGCGTCGGGGCTTCTTCAACAACCTTGCGAGTACGTTTTGCCGGGGCTTCTTCAACCTTCGCTGCGCGACGGCGAGTCGGTGCAGCTTCTTCAGCGGCCTTGCGACCACGCTTCGGTGAAACTTCCTCGGCAGCACCGCGACGTGTACGTTTGGCAGGAGCCTCGGCAACAGAAGCGCGGCGGCGGGAAGTGGTTGCGGGTGCAGTAGTACGAGCCATTTGAATCTCCATTCTATGAATAAAGGGTTTTGTTACATCTTACAACGATTAGTGGTTTACAGTTTTACTTGTCGCAGCTTATTCCGCTTCCGCATCAGCCTCGTCGGAAGGTTCCGGTGAAATAAGTGCAACGTCACAACCGTATCCAAACAGCTTGTCAACATCACCGCTGTGGACCCAGTTCTGAACTCCGCTTTCTACGCTTGCCTTCGACATAACGTAGTACCCTTGATCGGCAACCAACACGTCGATCAAATTTCTGGTACGCTCTTCGGTAAAGTTGTTGCTGTCGATGCCGACGATAACGTGATAGCCGATCTTGTCAGCAATGCCAAGCCGCTGCAACGTGCGCTCAAGATACTTGTACGCGTTGTTGACGAAGTTGTGCGGCTCTTTGCTGTCGTAAAAGGCAGCAGCATTGACGATAATATTTACATTTACCATGTAGTTGGTAACGCAAGCATCGTCGTCAGTCTGTGTAACGTGCCAAGCTTTGACGCTGAATAGGTCGCCAAACGTAATCGTGCGTGGAACTTCAACGCCGTCGACAACGATTGGCACTGCCAGCAAGTTTTCCGTCGGAAGCAGTGGGAACAACTGCTGCTCGATGTTGCTGCGAACCGTTTCAACGAAACCGGAAATAACAGCTTCGGCATTTTCAGGACCGCCAAGAAAGACGACGTTCTGTCCAAGAACCGAAAATGCGTTTTTGGCAAGAGTCGCCAAACACTTGCGAAGCAGACCTTCGCCAGTATTCTTGTCGGCATCGGAGCGCACAAATGGGTTGTAGAAATTCCATTCAGTGCTGCCACCTTCAGAGCCAAGGTCAATTTCAACACTCTTCAAACCGCGTTGACCTTTGACGAGTTCAAACCCGTCGTTAATGGTGAGGTTGAGAGACATACTCATCGTATGACCCATAACCCGTTCTTCAACAACCGGCGCGGGTACAACCGGCGCGGGGATTTCGCCAAGCTCACGAATGCCGCCGATTGTAACTACCGGCGTAACAGGTGAAGCGTTGACCGCGTGCATTTCAAGTTGCGCGTCTTCAGTGACGAGGTTGGAATCGAAATTAACAGCACCAGAAGAACCGGGCGTGCCATTTGTGGTTTGGTCGTTCATTTGAATCTCCTTATGTGACAGTTGTGTATTTACAGTTTTCAGGAACAGGGTTTGCAGACCTTGTCAGTGGACAGTGTCTTCGGTTTCGGAATCCAACACCAGATAGATGTCATCATCCGACTGTGCAGCAATGGAAACGATTTCAGCAGAAGCACCTTCAAAACCAAGTTGCGCGACGATTGCGTCGATGTGCTTCCCAACATACGCGGTGAACTCAACCACCGTCGGGATCGTCGACATCATGTAGATCGACTGGTCAACGGCCTCGTCTTCACCAGTGTCTTCGTCGTCCAACATATCCTCGGCATCAGGAACGGTTCCTGCTGAGTGGAGAATAAGAGCAACAAGGTATGTGTGGTTTGCTATTTGCAATTGCATAACGTTTGTCCTAACATGGAAAAGGTGTTGCGGGGTGATTAAACGGGGCGGCGAACTTTACGTGCGACGTTTCCAACCTTGCGCGTGTCGGTGAAGTCTTCGTCATCGTCGTCGATGCGACGGACAACCTTCTTTTTCAACAGGCTGGTCTTTACAGCTTTTGCGACCGGGGCGACTGGACGCATTGGACGTTGGACCTTGCGCGGTGCTTCAGGTTCAAAATCACCATCGTCATCGCCGTCGTCCAAATCTTCTTCGACGACCTTGCGGCGTTTCGGTGCGGAACGTTCGACTTCAGCTTCAGCAGCGCGTGGCCGCGACGTCCGTGTAATAGCTGCACGTTTCTGTTCAACTTCCGGTGACATACCGGCGATCTTCGCAAACTGCGGTGGGCAATCCTTACGTGCACACAACTTCTTCAGCAACGCTTTTGTCAATTCGCCGCGCTTCGCTTGACCGGCCAGCTTCTTCCACACGCCTTCAGTGATGTGCAAGAACAGTGGTGCTTTCTTCAGCATGAATGGAATGTCGTCAGCGAAGTCGCTCGACGAAAGGATCAGGTCTTGCGCAGCCGGGCAGAGAAGTTCTGCAATCAACTTGACCGCACGTGCATCAGCTTCAATGAACGCTGTCTGAATGGCCGGTGCAATTTTCGGCATGTCCTTGATGCAACGAACAACGCTTGCTTGCAACTTCTTCGGCGCGTCACCCCAGTACTTGAAAATGTACTTCAGTTCGATAGGCGTAAACTCGTCACCGTTTTGAATCAGGTCGTCAAGCTTCTCAAGGGTTCTTGCTGTTGCCATGATAAATCTCCTAACAGGTTTTGTTTAATAAAGTTACGTGGCTTACAATTACGGGTTGCGTTACTTAACCACGCGAATCGACGTTGGCCGAATCGACATCTTCGGCGCTGCTGCTTTATGTGTTGCTGTAGGTGCTTCCGTCGGTTGCGGTGCAGCACCTTCGACCTTGACGCGTTTCCATTTAGAATCACGCTTCGACCAACGTGCTACGGGGACTGGCTTGTTGAAAACGTACATGCTGCCCGTCAACGAGTAAGCCAAACTCTTGAAAATGTATCCGCCAAGTGCGTCAAACTCAGAAGGCGAGCATTTGACAGCCCCACTCAACTTCTCGAACACGCGACGTTCAGAAACCTTGTGATGTTCGTCACCGTCTTCCAACTGGCGACGTTCAAAATAGTACAGAGAGACCGGTTTCTCCAAAGCCTGAAACTTCGATCCGGCCAAACGCATCGCCTCAATAACGTCGAGCAAGTTTTCGGCTTGCACCATGACGCCTTTTGCTGTCGGCTTCAACGTGCCGTCGCCGTCAGTGTAATAATTGCGAACGTCGACATAGTCGCGCCCTTTGAATTGTTTCGCTTCGACGCAGATACGCATCCGGCCATTGTCGATAATCGTGGAGTCGTCTTGTGACATAGTATCCTCATTTACAGTTTGTAAAATTTCAAAATTGATTGCGATTCGCGACCGCATTCATGGCTGCAACTGATTTTTCATATTCTGTTTTTGCAACTTCCAACTCTTGCGCTTGCTTTGCAACTTGTTCCAACAGCCGGTCTAGCTTAAACCTCTCAGCGGCCATTTTCGCATACGCCCGTTGGCGCGTATGGTCCAGCACCATTAACAGTACACCATTTTCCGATATATGAACCGTTGATACCTCAACGTGTGCCATGTCGAAACCTAGTGGATAGATCCATCACGATGAAACAACTTCTTCGCGTAGGTCAGACTATGCTGCGAGTCAGAGTACAAAAACAATGAATCGTTTAAAACCTCGTGACCGCTTACCAATGTCGACGAACACAACTCGTGAAGATGCAAACCGTCAAAGTATTCTTGCGCTGCAAACTCAAGATCGTCGCCAAGACTGACGACGTTGCCATTGTGCAGCATGTCGCAATCCTGCGTATCGTTCACCCATTTTGCAATTTCGGGCGTTGTGACCATGTCATGCACCATGAGCACGCGACTGCCGTCGATAAACATCAGCAACATAACGTTTGGTACAAACTTCGCATAGTTGAAGTTGATTGAAACAGGGAGCGGTGAAGAAACAGTTTCAAAACTAATAGATGACATTTGAAAAGCCTCCGGTTGAAAAAGCCAAGTAGAGAAAAAATCACAACGTCCAAAGTTGGCGCGTTGGGCTTTTACCCTTTAGGAAGGTGGAATATTAGCGGGTAGCGATTATCCTCGTACCTCCCCGTACCTCCATTTTACAGGAAATCGACCCGGCTGTCAACCCCTTTTTTCAAAGCCCGGTCACAGGCCAAAATAGGCCGATTTTAGACGTTGTGTAATTTTGAGGATTTCAGCACAACGGAAAACAGGCGTCAAAAATCGACGCCTGTCTAGGGTTACACGTTACTCATTATCGTCATCGCCAATTTCAGGTGCGTCTGCTTCATCTTCTTTCGCCTTATCAGCTTTGCGGTTGCGGCTGTCCAACTCTTCCTGATTGTACATGTCGAGTCCGACACCTGATGCCATTTGGGCAAAACACTTATCACGTACTTGAACAGGTTTCATCCCGGCCTTCGCACAAATCAACTTGATGGTCGCACGGTCGCCAAGAATCAAGCGTTTGAAGTCCAGCCAACTTATGACGTGTGATGCCTCGTTGCCTTTCAGCTTCAAGAGCATCTTGTTGCGCTTGCCAGTCATCTGACATGTCGACTTGAGATACATAAACGTGTCGAAGACCGGGTCAAAGCCCTGAGCGTCATTCTTCGCATCAGTGATCCAAAGACGCAACCACGATTCGAGATACGGACGACTGAGTTTGTTCTTGTGGCCGCGAACGTGAATGTAACGATAGTTGTCGACACCGCCCTTGTGCGTAATTGACGGTTCTTCTTCGATCTGGCCCTTGATGCCTTTCACGACTTCGCCAATGTCCTCTCTGACCGATGACAGTGCGCGACTTGACCACTTCATGCGAACGTCAGAATACAGCTTGAGGGCTTCACCGCAAGGTTCGTACTCGGGTGAACCAAACTGCACCATAGGCTTCAACCGCAGTTGGTTGATACCAAGAATGGCAATACGCTTGCCACGCATTTTTCCCTTAACCCGTTTGAGTTGGTCAGAGAACATACGTGCTTGTGTGGCAATGGCATTGTTTGGATCGTCTACGTCTTGCTTCTCAGGCAGCATGGCCGGGTAGCTGTCAACCAAGACGAGTGCTTGCATTGTTCCATCAGGAGCCGGAACCCTGTAGAGGCCGGTCTTGCGGAAATAATTGACGTCGTAATTCTTACCGACCAAGGCTTGATTTGCCTTATGCACTTTGCCGTCAGCGGTCTTTGACTCGTACAGGTAATACCAGTTCTCACCGATCTTTTTCTTGTCCGGCAGCATGCGCTGTAGACGGGCCAGATAGTCAAAGAACTTCTCGGCAACTGCTTCAGACTTGTAACGAACACGCGGCGGAACCAACCACTTGCCGGACTTTTCATCACGTATGCCGAAGATGTTTTTGGCGCTACCCTTTGCGCCCATGTTCCGCATGATGTTGTCCAGATAGTCGGCAGACGCTGAATTGTGCGTCACGACACCGTTTGCAATAAAGCTTTCGGGAAGGTCGGAACCAACGCCCGGCACTGTTATGTCGTAGACGTCCTGTACAGCAGCCGCTTCAACTTTCACCACAGTGGAGGTAGTCAGCCCCCACTTCAGAAGGAACGCCCGTGTTTCTTCGGGACTTTGTGTAACTTGCATGTGTCGCATCCTTTACTAATTTGACAGCATATTTTGATTACAAAGAGGTGTTTGAAATGTTAGACCTAACCGTGCAGGAAAAGAGAAAGCTAAAAGCTGTTGTTGCAAACACCAAGCACGCGCCTGACAAATTGCGTGGTGCCTTGATAGCAAAGATGCCGGACCTGTACTACACAAGCAAAGAGGTCGGCGAGCAGAATGGCGTGAAATACTCAAAGCTGCTGTATGACGCTTTGTATGGACGCGGGTCTTGTGCCACCTGCGGAAAAGAGCCAGTGTTCATAAGTATGTTTCAAGGGTACAAGAGGTTTTGCTCAAACTACTGTCTAGGTACAAGCCCCGAAATACAGGAGCAGAAAAAAGCGAAGTGCAGAGCTACCACAGGTTTCGATTACCCTATGCAAAGCAAGCGCGTCAGAACCAAGTCTAGAAAAACTGTGCAAAAGCACTACGGTGTCGACAACGTAAGTCAGGCGAAAGAAGTCCAAGACGCAAAAATCGCAACGTTTTACCAACGGTACGGGTATAGCAATTCGTCCAAGCACCCAGACATGAAACGCCTTATAGGTCGCCGCATTGGCAGCAGCCTAGCCAAGAAGAAAATCGTTAACGGGCAGGGAAAACAGTACGTGCTGCAAGGGTATGAACCCCAAGCCTTGAAATACATGAAACGCTTTTTTAAGTACCGAGACATCCACGGGCAATGCAGTGGAAAGGTGCCGAATTTTGACTACTACTTTGACGGCCGTCAACGCGTATACTTTCCAGACTTTTTCATTGACGGTGAAAACTGCATTGTAGAAGTGAAATCTATATACACATTCACCAGAACATCGTCAGTGTTCAGAATGAACAAGGCTAAGGCAAAAGCCGTTGCCGCTGCCGGGTATGAGTTCAAACTACTGGTCATGCACGAGAACGGCAGCAGAATCAAACCACCACCCTCGTGGACACTAATGAGATACTCAGAGATTAAAGACTGGGTCGAACAACAAGGCGGTCCCCGATAACCAAGTCCTCAATGTACTTCCAAACGAGCAGTTCGTCAGAAGTACAAACAAGCTCCTTGTGCTTATACCCTTCAAGAGTCGAACCGTTTTCAAGATCAATGTGCACGCAGGGCTTTGGGCCTTTGTACATAATTGCCGTGACTTGCTGCGCGCCACATGGCGTTTCGACCGTTACCTGCATCTTGCTGGTGTCAACTGCTTCGTAGGGTTTCAGGTTCAGGCCAACGAACAAGTCACCAAGATGTTGTTTGACACCGTTGACGGTAACTTGTGCGTCATACGTCAAACAACCTTCAAAATCGAAGTACGTCAGGATCGGGACATTGCTGTTCAACGCAGCAGACATGATCGTCACTGCGCCGGTCGTTTTACACGTTTGCTCTTGACCGAAGTTTGTATACCAACCAGCAGTAATACCACCGCCCAAAAGGATGTCCAGCATCAGCATGCCAGTTGATAGGCGTGCCTCGCTTGGGTCCATTGAGGATTCGGACAGCCCAACCTCACGTTCGATAACGTCAAGAACGTCGTCAAGGTGAGAATATGGATTGAACGCACTGGACGTTGCTTTCGCATCGTCAATGGCTTCTTTCTTCGTGCGCTTCTTGGGCGGAGCTTCTTCAACCTCGACTTCAGTTTTTGCACGACGCTTCTTTGGTGCTTCCTCGACGACCTTGGCGCGACGTTTCGGAGCGGGTGCTTCTTCGACGACTTTTGCACGACGTCTTGGTGCCGGAGCTTCTTCAACAGCCTTTGCCCGACGTTTCGGAGCGGGTGCTTCCTCAACCTTTTTCGTACGGCGTGAAGGTACTTCTTCGACAGCTTTTGTACGACGTTTTGGTGCTGGTTCCGGTTCTGCCCTAGCGCGATGTTTTGGTGCTGGTTCCGGTTCGGCCTTACGGGTTCGACGAGCCGGAGCTTCTTCAACCGGACGTCGTGATGAACGTTGTTGTTGCCTAGCCATTGCATCTATCCTCAAAATGATTTGAGGGTTTGACGTGTTGGGTCAAACCCTCTGAGATACTACGAATTAGAACGGGATGTCATCGTCGTCATCGTCATCATCGTTGCTGCGACGTGCTTTCTTGGCAGGTGCTTTCTTGGCAGGTGCTTTTGCCGGTGGCTTCTTTGCACCACGCTTCGGCGGAGGCGGGGTGTCATCGTCGTCATCGTCGTCGTCACCATCTTCGTCGTCACCATCTTCGTCGTCATCGTCGTCATCGTCGTCAGACGAGCGACCACGTTTTGCCGGTGCTTTCTTCGCAGGTGCTTTCTTTGCACCACGCTTCGGCGGTGGGGTGTCGTCATCTTCATCATCATCGTCACCGTCACCATCATCATCGTCACCGTCATCGTCGTCATCGTCATCATCATCAGACGCGCGACCACGTTTTGCCGGTGCTTTCTTCGAGCCACGCTTCGGCGGTGGGGTGTCGTCGTCGTCACCGTCGTCGTCACCGTCGTCATCATCGCCTAGACCATCATCGTCATCATCGTCATCATCGTCATCATCGTCATCATCGTCATCCGACGGGCGACCACGCTTGGCAGGTGCTTTCTTGGCGGCTGGCTTTTTCTTCCCACGCGGAGTGTCATCATCATCGTCACCGTCATCGTCGTCGTCACCATCATCGTCATCGTCATCGTCAACGAAGCTGGTCTTTTTCTTGGCGGCTGGCTTTTTCTTACCACCCTTGCCGAGCGCGTCATCATCGCCGTCGCCGTCGTCACCACCAAACTCTTCGCTGCCGACAATTTGCATGCGGCCAAGTTCTTTCTTGGCTTCAGCATAACTTTCAAGGCCCATCTGAGTCAGCAGAGCCTCGGTGAATTCATACGTCAGGTACGACAATTCTTCTTCGGTCAGCGGGGTCTTCTCAGCCATGTTGACCTGATACTTTTCCGGCCCCTTGGCGTTTTCATCGTACTTGATGTTGAGGTCAACACCAAAGCGTACGTGATTGACGTCGTACTTCGCGCCCTTCTTGAGAACACCCTTGATCTTGACGTTGTGCTTGTTCAGGTCTTTGAGTTCCTGAACCTTGCGCATCAGCGTAGGTGTCATACGCATTGCGCGAACCGGCGTCCACGACTCGCTCGTGGGGTCTTTGAAGCCGCTGGCTTTTTCTTCCTTGGTGATACGAATCTTGCTTGGTGCATCGTCCTGCAAAGAGCGAACGATAACGTTTGCCAAGTAGCTGACGCTGTCTTGGGCCTCGATGTCATCGTATGGGCATTTCGCGCCTTTGCGAACGCCTTCGGTCACCGGGTCAAACGACAAGCAGAGCTTCGGGATGCGAATCTCACGCTTCGTCTTCGTCGTTATGATGTTGATCCAGTGAGTCTTGTAACTGAAAATGTCGTTGGGAAGAATGCGAATCTGCACCCACTTGTTGTTCGGAAGCTTAACGCAATCCAACAAGTCTTCCAGACGTGCGTGTTCTCCACGCGTTGATGGTTTGGCATCACCTAACTTCATGTGCTACTCCTTGTGTTTGTTGAACTTGGACACTACCTTGTGTTTTTACAGTTTACTCTTTTGAGACCTTGTCGACCTGTTCGGCCCGAACTGCTTTGGATAAAAGCCACGCTGACGTTTCATTGTCTGTGCCATCCGTATTTTTTCCTTCCGCGATATGTACTCTTCAAGGTCCAAGTACAAACGCGCCAAACCAAACTTGTCCGCGCACTTAATGAGATACGCGGTGTCTTCAGAACTACGCCGTGCAACTACGTCATCTTCAATACTCCCGTTCCCAATCAAAAGGTCGCCAAAGGACGTTTCAGAATCCGAGTCCAGCATTTCGTTCAACGAGACACTGAAGTTGACGTGGGTCGCCTTCGTCCCTTGAACTGCTTTCTTCTGCGTCTGCGGGATCAGGTAGGCAACTCCATACTCATGACCATAATCCGCATTCTGATACGTCAGAGAATTAAGCACCCAATAGTTTATGTAGCTCGTGAGTGCGCCCTTGCTGCTATCATACTTGTCGATTGCCTTCGTTATTGCAGCCATCAGACTTTGTGAGACGTCATCAAAGTCGATTGTTTCTCCCTTGTCTTTACAGTATGCGTGGGCTTGCTTATAGGCATGCTTGATATACTGCTCGACAATTCCATTTCTGAATTCGTAAGCCAACTCAACGTACTTGGAACACCTGTTGATGGATTGGAAAAGCGACCCTCTGGAAAAGCATAAGGTCCGCTCGATTGCAAGAAGCCGTTTATCCAACGTCGTTTTTTCGATGTGCTTTGTCGACGTCAGGTATCTGGTATACAGGTCAACGTATCCAGAGGCCATGCGTAGGAAATTTACGAGGAAGTTGTAGATGAACCCGCGCTCAATCTTTGCGCTAGAGATACACTCAACCTTCAGATCGACGTCAGACGTCGTGAGTGCCGTGCAAAGCTTGTTGATAAACTCCTCACGCGGAAGAGAGGAAATTTTCCTCTTTTTATTTGTTGACGCTACGCATAGTAGGTGCGTCAACTGGACGTCAAAGACTGTGCTGTGCCGAACGATTGGTTCTAGACCTGCGTAGATCAGGAAGTCCAAGACCTCCTGAATCTGGCCACCAGTCAGTGAATGACCTAGCTTGTTTAAATCGTGTCTGGTTTCTACGCCAGTTGTGACTGGTGCCGACGACATAAACGTTCTCCACGTTACATTTTGTGTTCAACCAACGTATCGGTCACTGCGACAAGGTGTTTGCACAGGCCGGGGTGGTTGCTTGGGTTTGTTTGAACAGCCGGTTCGCCGTTGCTGTACTTGATGACCGAACTTCCCCAATGAGAGTTTGCATACTCCCACATATACAGGAAGTTGTCACAAGAGCATGAAACGAGAACGTGCTTCTGCTTCAGCACCGGGATGTCAGCCTCTTTGCCAACGATTGTCGTGTCGTAAAGAACGCGACGCTTGTTTGAGACTGAAAGCACCTTTGCACGGAAGGCCGGTAGACCACCTTTGGTCGTCGCTGGCTTCAATGCTTTGACAATAACGTCACGCGCATTGTTCTTGATGTAAGGCGGAGTTGAACGATACAACTGCTTCAGACTCAAACCGCTCAACGTGTCTTTGACGCGAGGCATCGGAGCCTTGTGGGCCTTTTCATTCTCACGTGCAGCACGTGCTTTCTCTCGCGTGACTTGCAACGCTGTCTTTTTTGGTGCTGGTGGTTTGGGTTTGGTGGTTGTCTGGAAACGTCCACCGACCAGTTTAATCTTTGCCATGACTTTGCTCCTAATGTGATTGCAAGCGTTGTCTTATGTCACTTATGTTTTGCATTGTTAGATATTGCTTTTACAGTATTTGGCCCATGCCCTTCGAGATAGGTTTCGAGAACCTCGTTGATTAGTGGGACAAGCTTATTGGTGAAACAAACCGCTTCTATCGGACAGCCGTCAAACCCCTGAAGATGTTCAACGTAAAATTCACGCGTCTTGCACGCACGTGTCTTTATCAAATAATCCATTTGGTCGAAATCGCTCAGATTAAGGACTGTCTCGTACTGCGTGTCGTACTTCTTAATCTTCTTCAGAATGCGTTGCTTTTGTTCCGCGCCCAACTCTTCACCATAGACTGCAACACGATCAGGATCGTCACGTGGAGCATAGAGCAGCATCCATCCAGCGATCTCAATGTCGTACATGAGTTCTATCAACGCACAGTAACTCATGATCTGCGCTTCATTCTTTGCATAGGGAAGAGTTGGTTCTCGACGTTGACTGCCAACAACTCTCATTGATGACGTCTTATAGTCGATAACCCAATAACGGCCGTCGAGTGATTTGTAAACTCCATCAAGGTGGCCGGTGACGTGCTTGAACGCCTTGACCGTGAATTCCTCGTAGAGCATTTCGTGTTTGCACTTTGGACAGCGGTGCTTGTTGCTGAAGTGGACGACGTGTTTGCATTTAGGGTTTCTGCACTTCCAGTCACCGTAGATTCGCCCACCGACGCCAAGCCACCTTTGAAACACGGCGTGTGCAGCGGTCCCGACGTCACAGTAGTAGCTCTTGAGCGCGTGGTCAGAATCGTGATTTACAAACGTGATTTTCTCATAGGCGTGTTTCAACCCGCAATATGGAAATCCCGAAACCCGCAACTTCCGCTCGAACGGAACTAGGTCTTTCAAAGGCTTTTTCAAAGACGTCCTGAAATATTTTGTGAGTTCTTGTGTGGGGACCATGACAGCCTTTACTGTAAATACGGTTGATGAATCAAATTACAATCGGAGGCCGTATGGCAATCGTTGAGAAAGACGTTGTAGGCACGTTGAGCATTTCTAAATCAAGTGATGGTCTTGTCAACATAACGATCAAGGACAATAAGTCAAACATCAACTTTGTAAGGGTTTCGATAAAGCCGACTGACTTTGCTGATGCACTGTTTGGTCTCCACGGGCGTCCGGCCAAAATCAAGGTTCAAGGTCTTCGACACGTTGGGAAGAGGAAAGAGACAGAGCCAGCTTGTGTCACGGTTGGCGAACGTGTTTTGAAAAAGGCCGGGATAAATATCTACGACCGCGACTCTCTCGAAATGTTCTTGTTGGAAAACCACCAACGCGAAGGTTGGTTCCTCGCATCACATCTAGGAAGTAAGGATAGCGTCCAGACTGAGGGGAAAACACTACACCTTTATTTTCACTATTTCAGGTACGTGTAATGGCAAACAGTGAACTCGACAATTTTGGAATCATCAAAGAGCAGTTGAGTATTTTCGGTGGACGACAGAAACCAGCCGGTGAATGGAGAATGGTTGTCTGCCCATTCCACAACGACCGTGGACCATCGTGCGGTGTCTACATGCGCCGCGATGACACGAAAAAGAAGTTGGGGTTTTTCAACTGCTTGGGTTGTGGGACACACGGTCCTTGGAACGTGTTTGCCGAAAAGACTGGACTACAGCAGATCAAAGAGTGGAACAGCGCGGAAAGGAAAGTTGAGTACGACGTCAGCAACGACGACACTGCGCTTCTCAGTGACTCAGGCTTGACAATGCGTGCTGTGTATAAGGCTATGAACTGTCCTGAAGCACAGCCTTGGCCGGTTGAACTAGATTGGCGCGGAATCAAGGGCGCACTGATTTCGGCAGTCGGCGGTCGAGTCGTCAACGACGAATACAACGACAGTCTCGCTGTCCTGTTCCCTATCAAAATGGGGCGAAAGATTCGCGGTGCAGTCAAGGCCGTCTACCAGAAGAAGACCAAAGAACAACTCGGCTACATAACAATGAATGGCGAGTGGGTCTCTCAGTATGGACTGTTCCCCTACGACTACACTTCGCAGTTGATACGGCGCATGGGCTACAACTTCATAATCCTTGTTGAAGGTCCGCGAGACGCTTTGAGATTGCTGAAGATGGGACTACCGGCATTGGCCGTGCTAGGTGCGAACACAATCGGCAAGACCAAAATGTTGTATGTCAAGAACTTGGGCGTTGAGAACATCTACGTCATGCCGGACAACGACAATGGTGGTACGAAGCTGTGGCAGAATATCAAACAGAAGTTGAATGGCGATGTGAAGTCACGTAGGTTGAAGTTGCCAGTTGAGCGTGACGAAAACAACAAGATCATTAAAATGGACCCTTTTTCTGCGCCCTATTCTGTAATGAAAGAGGTGAAAATTTTGATGACTGAACGTCACGGTTGGGTTAAGGAAGGCCAATGAAAACGTTAAAAGGACTAACTCAAAGTCAACTTAAAAGTCAACTGCATTATAATCCAAGAACCGGAGTATTTAAGCGTCTTGTCGACAGGCCAGCAAACGGAATAGTTGCTGGTGATATTGCTGGTCATTTAAAATCTGACGGCTATGTTGTGATAAGCGTATTTGGAAAGAAATATCGTGCACACAGGTTGGCATTTCTGTATATGTTGGGCAGGTGGCCAAAACATCTAGTTGACCACAGAGACCGTAACAAGTCTAACAACCGGTGGAATAATATAAGGGATGCGACTTCTGCGGAAAACGGTAAAAACCAACTAGCCCACAGTTCAAACACTTCTGGATACAAGGGTGTTTCTAAAAGGACTGGGCGGGAAAATTGGATTGCACGTGCTGCACACAACAAAGAGCGCATTCACTTAGGAAGTTTTCCAACTCCAGAACTTGCAAACGAAGCGTACATAAACTTCACGAAGAAGCTGCATGGTGATTTTTATGCAAAATGACTCCTCGGTGCTGCGCGAAGTTCGGGAATTGATGCGTAGCAGACATGGTTGGGAAAGAGAAAGGGCTTTGACATGAACGAGAATGCTGATAAAGAACAAAGTGGTGAAGATCAAGGTGACGAAATCCTTGAAGAGTTTGTCAATCCAATGAGTCAGGTTTACTTCCGTGCTGGTCTGCTGGTTATGCGAGAACTTATTGCCAGAGAAATGGGTCGCGGCACGATGGTCGACTCAAGCGTACGGAAGTTTTGGATTCACGAACTTTGTCCGGACCCCGGACAACCTAGAAGGATGGATTGGGCAGAACTCACAGTTGAAAAAGGTGATGGTTGGGACGTCAACCCGAACCTGACAGCCGAAACAGAAGCACTGCCCGTCGCGTTCAACTACGTTGAAAGCCTTGAGCAACTACGTGGAGCAGGGAATGAAATCAAAAACCCCGAAGGTTAAAATCAAAACGCACGTCGACAACACTGAGCCTAGAAACAGGCGTGAGATTCTGGTGTTTGGGTCAAACATGGGTGGCATTCATGGGGGCGGAGCGGCGCGACTTGCGTACGATAAATACGGAGCCGTGTGGGGTGATCCTGAAGGTCTGAGAGGACGGTCCTATGCCATCCCAACAAAAAACCGTTCTATAACCAGAACGTTGTCGCTCGACAAGATTTACCGTGGCATCAG
>JFJP01036945.1_pt1 | contig 130881 bp, 71 predicted proteins | sample 431651 | NCBI WGS metagenome assembly JFJP01 (sample SAMN02602958, study PRJNA72255) | Microbial mat metagenome, whole genome shotgun sequencing project. | biome: fresh water; feature: sink hole; material: water; isolation source: purple microbial (photo- and chemosynthetic) mats found in...
ACCAGCAGCGCGCCAATTGATGTTAAGCCTGCTTAATTACATGAACAGCAGCGCGTTCAATCCAACTTCGACAATCGATCTTGAGAGGATGGAACATATTATGATTTCGAAACACAATTCGGGGTCAAAAATTCTTGACTGTTCAAGTTACGACAGTTCTTATCCTCCTGAGGCTGCGATGGATGGAGATAAAAACACTTTCTGGCATACAGCGTGGGGTCAAGACCTGAAAAAACACCCTCATCACATTGCCATTGAGCTTGCCAAAGAAACCGAGATTGCTGGGTTTGTCTATGTTCCCCGCCAGGATAATAATTCGAATGGTTTTATTGCGCAATACGAGTTCTATGTTGGCAAAGATGCTCAAAATTGGGGTACGCCTTTTGCCGCCGGATCGTTTGAATGGGGAATGAACCCCCAAATTGTGCGGTTCAATGCGCCAATAAAAACTAAGTATATAAAATTTAAAGCTTTAAAAGGATTTAGCAATGAGCCCTTCGCATCAATAGCTGAGTTGGAGCTAATATATGCAAATAACTGAAATTTAATTAACTATAATGTTACAATTATAAGATCCTAAATAAAACATAAAAATATTTAATAGTTAAATATTGCCGATTTTAAGTATTTAATTCAACGCTATTTATACTGACAAATACAGTTTGACAAAAGTTGTATTATCTATATAATACATTATTGATACCTTGTATTTAAATAGTTAAATAAAACGAAATAATTATATTGTACATGCTTTTCATTTAATTATCCATTTTAAAAGGACTTTTTGAGACTTAATATTGTATCATGAATTTCTATTTTGGAATACTAACTTTACTAAATCACTAGCTTATGGACAAAAAAGCGGGCAATTCTTCTTTTATGGGCTATACAGGAGGCTTCCTTGTAATGCTCATCTTATTTTTATTTACTCCCTTTTCCCCAACACACGCTCTCACAGGAATAAATAATACAGAACCTTCCGGAGCCATTCAAAGGCAAAAAGTTAAGGGAAAAATTACCGATGAGAATGGAAATCCAGTACCAGGTGCAAGCGTTATTGTCAAGGGAACCACCCAGGGCACTGTATCCGATACTGATGGGAATTTCGAAATTGAAGTTTCAGCACCAAGTACTCTCTTAATCTCTTCTATTGGTTTTGAAGATCAGGAAATACAGGTGAGTGGTTCAACATCCGATCTTAAAGTTTCATTAAAGGAAAAAATTCAGTTCCTTAACGAAATTGTTGTGATTGGATACGGCTCACAGAAAAAAGAAACAGTTACAGGATCTATTTCAACGGTAAGTTCGGAAGATCTTATTCGGCAACCGGTCACAGATCTGTCGCAAGCACTCGTAGGCCGCATGCCTGGGTTGGTTGCACTTAATCCCGGCGGCCGTCCCGGTAAAGAAAACAACACCATGTATGTAAGAGGTAGAGGTACCTTTGGCGATGCATCTCCTTTGATTATGATTGATGGCATTGAGCGAGATCAGAATGCTTTGATCAGCCTGGATCCGAACGAAATTGAAGGTATCTCCATGCTTAAGGATGCATCGGCAACTGCTGTTTTTGGTGTTCGAGGTGCAAACGGGGTTATCCTTGTTACTACTAAAAGAGGTCAGGTAGGCCCTGCAAAAGTTAACTACACGGGCAACTTCGCACTTATTCAGCCTTACGAAAAACTGAACCTTATCAACAGTTACACCCAAACAGGTTTAGCGAATGAGTTTATGGGCTTTCCTGCAAATACCGACGACCCTACAGCACCTTTTCCTGTATCTATCCGCGACAGATACAAAGGTGTTGTCGAAGGAAACCCGGTGAATGCTACCGACCCGTTTTTCTACCCCAGTACCGATTATGAAGATCTTATGCTAAAAAACCATACAACTCAACAGCAGCATAATTTAACGGTATCGGGCGGTACAGATATTGTGAAGTACTTTGCGTCTTTGGGTTACTTCAACCAGGGGGGGCTCTTCTCAAACCTAAATAGAGATCTCGATGTCAGCACCAATTATAATCGTTACAACTATCGTTCGAATATCGACATTAACGCATCGAAATCAACAATAATCAGAGCCAATATTGGAGGAAGTTTCAACCGCAACATAAACCTAGGACAACCAGAAGTGGAACCAATGACTTCCTATTACTGGAACATGTTTGTACACTCATCTCCCTGGGATGGATATATGCACGACGGGAAAGTGGTACTTAACAAGGAAAATGCGAACTCGGTACTTTTAAACAGCGACATGCGCGGTTATAATCTCGAAACTCAGAATACAGCAGATTATACCGTTGTCCTTGATCAAAAATTAAACTTCATTTTAGACGGGCTGGCATTAAAAGCAACCTCATCATTTATCAACTACTTCCAGAACTATGTTCGAAGAGATATTGATGAAAGATATATACCTACCTGGAAACCAAATTTAAACCCGGATGGAACCGTTACTTTTTATAAAAACAAAGACCTGGTAATCCCTAACAATGGAACCAGCCAAAAGAAGAACCGAAAGGAATATTACGAGCTTGCATTAAACTACGAGTATTCTAACGTTAAACATAAAGTAACGGCTCTTTTATTGGCAAACGCTGAAAAAACCAACTATCAGTATTCTCAGTACTATTTCACACCGAGATCGTACATCGGATTTGTGGGTCGTGTAACCTACAATTACGGAAATAAATACCTGGCTGAATTAAATGCAGGTTATAACGGATCTGAGAACTTTGCTGAAGGAAAAAGGTTTGGCATATTCCCATCACTTTCATTAGGATGGACATTTAGTGAAGAGTCATTTATAAAATCGGTCGTTAGCAGCAAAATATTCTCTTATGGTAAAATAAGATTTTCTTACGGTATTGTTGGAAACGATAAATTAATCGATCCGAACCGTAATCCTTTACGATTTTTGTATCTGCCAGGAACGGCTTACATGAATAATGGCTCTTACAATGGTTGGTGGGAATCAGGTGGCCCTAATTTTGGCCTTCCCGGCTCAATAAATTCGAATATGGTAGCTTATCAGGGGAAACCTGGAAATCCGAATGTTACCTGGGAAAGTGCAGTAAAAATAAATTACGGTATCGACCTTTCTTTTATCGACGGAAAACTCAAGGCTAGCTTTGATTATTTTACCGATGAGCGTACCGATATCTTAATTGAGCAAAATGTAGTACCTGTTTACCAGGAAACCGGCAAATTGCCTCTCAATCTTGGCAAACACTCCAACAAAGGATACGAAATACAAGTAGGATGGAATAGCAGCATTAACGAAAATTCGCGTATTTGGGCAGATGCAAGCTATACTTTTGCCAGAAACAAAATGAAAGAGATAGACGAGCCACAGAAAATGTTTGATTATCAGATGCAGACTGGACGACGAATTGGTGAAATCTGGGGTTTTCAGCAGGAAGGAATCATTATGACCGACGAAGATGCAATTTCTTACCGCGAACAACTTTGGGATGTTTATAAAAGCAAAAATCCATCTGCTAATTTCGCCGACTATAAAGCATATCAGCTTTTCAGCGGAAGCGATGTTACGGCAGGTGACCTAAAATATATCGACCGAAACAATGATGGTGTGATAACCGATCTGGACCAGGGATATCTTAATATTGTAAACTTCCCGGAATCCATGTTTGCTCTCAATATTGGTTATCAATACAAAGGTTTATCAATTTCCACTTTGTGGCAGGGAGCATCAAATTTTTCTATCAATGTACGTGGGTATTACATGCCTTCTCCAATTCGCGGATCAATGAGAGATTTTATGCTTAACCGTTATACCCGCGAACGATATGAAGCTGGCGAAAATGTTGAATATCCTGCCTTAACAAATGCTCATAACAATTGGGAAAAACTTGGTTCATTCTGGTATCGCGACGCCTCTTATCTCCGCCTGAAAAGTATGGAGGTTGGTTATACTTTCAAAAGTATTAACAAGTTAGTATTTAATGAGTTAATGTTTTATGTAAATGGTATGAACTTATTTACTATTAGCAATATTAAAACTCTTGACCCGGAAACCCGCGATGGACAAATTACTTATCCTCGTTCAAGGATATTCAATATAGGTGTTAGGGCTCAATTTTGATAACTATAAACAGATACAATATGTCATTAAAAAATATAAAATACTTTAGCGCGGGTATCATGCTCATAGCAATGGTTATGATGAGTTCCTGCCAAAAGGACTTCCTGGAAAAACCGAAAGGCTCGGATATCACTATGGATACTGTTTTTACGTCGACTCAGAATGCTCAGCAAATGATTTTTCTTCTTTATGAAGATAATTACTTCGGCCCTGCAAACCTTGCTCTGCACTGGTGGGATCCAAAAGGATATGCAAGCTGGTCGGAAATCGGCGAGGATATTTATGTATACACCGGAAAACCTGGCGATTATGGCTCACAAATTGCCTATTACGATGGGACGTTCAGCCCTTCGAGCCGTCAGTTTTACCCGATAAATACGCTTTACTATGCTGTTCGTCACGCCCATATTTTTATTGAACATGCGCCAAAAATTAAAACTTCTTCCCCCGACGATGCCGAATATGTAAAAAATATGACCGGAGAAGCTTATGCGCATCTTGCTTACCAGTATTTCTACGGGATGAAGCTCTGGGGAACGATACCCATTGTGGATAAAACATTGGTAGGTGGCGAAGAATCTATTACCCGCCCTGCTTTCTCCGAATTTATTGATAAAATTGTTGGTTATTGCGACCAGGCAATTGAAAGGTTGCCAGAAAAGTGGGAAGGCCGATGGACAGGTCGTTTTACTAGTGTTGCAGCCAAAGCTCTCAAAGCTAAAATTCTTGTATATGCAGCAAGCCCGCTTTATAACAGCCCAACACCTGATTTTGCTGCTGGCTACGAGCACCCTGAAGTATTAGGCTATACCAATTTCGACAAAGCCAGATGGAAAAGGGCCGCCGACGCCTGCAAAGAAGCTATTGATGCTGCTCATGCCGCAGGTCATCAGCTTTACACGGGAAGTGGTACAAATAAAAACCTTTATTACCTTGCTATTAACCTTACCAATGAGCACATTCTGTACGAACGTTTTAAAGAAGCCAATGCCGAAGGCGGTTGGAAATACACCTTGTATATGATGAACCAGCCTTACGGAATTGGCTGGTACACCCGCGAAGACCTGATGTACCAACCTACTATGAACCATGTGGATGGCTACCAGTTGGCAAACGGGAAGTACCCTATCTCGGGATATACTGGTGGCGATCCTACCAAACCAATAATTTCAGATGCAGGAATTGCCGCCGGATACAATGATCAGAACTATCAGGTAAACCGCGACCCCCGCTTTTACCAGAACATAGTTTATCATGGATCAAAATTCGGCGAAAGCTACAATACCAAACTGGTAAATTTCGATATCAACAAAAGTGTAGCCAACCGCACCCATGGCGACTGGCTGGGTTTCAAAACCAGTTTTATGCTCCGAAAGTTTATAAACGAAGATCTTGGCAAAGGTTCCGATGTGAAGTATAACCCAATTCACCCCATTCTACGTTTGGCCGACTTGTACTTGCTTTATGCAGAAGCTTTGAATGAATATAACGATGGTCCAACAGCAGATGGGTTAACGTACTTTAATCAGGTAAGGACCCGTTCGGGTATGCCCGATTATGATGCTGCCAATTATCAGGGAGCCAATAGCAAGGAAAAGTTTTTCAATGCAATTGTTTATGAACGTAAGGTTGAATTTTTCATGGAGTCGCAACGATATTTCGACCTGCGCCGCTGGAAAAAAGGAAGTGATCTCAATCTGAAAATGACCGGAGTACTCATAAACAATGGCGTGGTTTCACGCAACGAAATAGGCTGGTCAAATATTTTCAGGGACAACATGTATTTCCATCCTTTTAATATCGAATCGGTCAATAACACAAAGGGCCTGTATCAAAATCCCGGATGGTAGTTAATTTTATAAACTTCAATAAGAATGAATATGAAAATAAACATAACAATATACTTGTGCTTCCTGGCTGTTTTAACCACTTGCTTGAATGTAACCGGGCAGGATGATACTGCTAGGCTGACCGTGGATAGTACGCGAAAAGTAAACATCGCTTATGGTCAAACTCCTGAGAAACTTATATCTTCTTCAGTATCTACTGTTTCGGGAAAAGATTTGACCAGGAGCGCTTCAACCAACATTGGAAACACGCTTTATGGTCGTTTTCCAGGTCTTTTTGTAGTTCAAGGTTCAGGCGAACCAGGATACGATTCTCCCTGGCTCCGTGTCAGAGGTGCCAGTTCAGATCCTCTTATAATGGTCGATGGTTACGAAAGGGATCCCAGCTACATTGCCCCAGAAGAAATCGAATCGGTTTCGCTTCTGAAAGATGCAGCAGCTACAGCACTTTATGGAATGAAGGGAGCCAATGGCGTTATCCTCATCACCACAAAAAGAGGAGCCATCGAAAAAAGCAAAATCAATTTCTCGGTGCAAACTGGCTTGCAAACTCCTGTAAAAACAATGGAGGTACTAAATGCCCGCGAATACATGAGCTTTTACAATCAGGCCGCATTAAACGATGGATTGCCTGCAAAATATTCCCAAGGTGATATTGATGCTGCTGGTTCATCGCCACGCTACCCCGATGTTAACTGGAAAGATGAAATCCTTCGCAAAGGAACGAGCATTTCACGAGCCAACCTGGGAGTATCGGGAGGTTCGGAATTTATCAGGTATTTTGTGAATCTCGGAGCTTTATATAACAATGGCATTTACAAGCCAACAAATCCCGATATGCCTTCGAACGCCAACATGACCAGGCTCAACCTTCGTGGAAACTTCGATGTGCAGATTACCAAAAATACACTTTTCACCATGGACTTGTCGGGGAGTATCGATAAAAAGAGTTTCCCCGCATTTAATGCATTTACCATTTGGAATTCCATGTATATGCTTCCTCCAAATGCTTTCAATATTAAAAATCCTGACGGAAACTATGGGGGTACTTCAAATTTACCTTTCAACCCCGTTGGACTGCTCGAAACAACCGGTAACTTTAACTCAACGGATAATCTTCTGAATGCCGGTTTCCGTTTGCGTCAGAGTTTGGGCATGTTTGTAAAAGGTTTATCGGCCAGTATCGGATACAAGCTCGACAATGCTGTAAACAATACCCAGAGTGACTGGAGGAATTTTCAGACAAGCCAGATTGCCCCGGGAACAGGCGACTCATACACTTATTACATCTATGGTCAGAGCAACCCATATAGCACCTGGAGTTCGGCTAACCGCAGAAGGTTTACCGGTTTCGATGCCGACGTAATTTACAACATGCCTGTCGTGAACGGCCATAAAGTGGATGTAATGCTTCGTTTCCACGATGATGAACAATGGAAGGATAATAACGACATTACCCCATATATTACTCGGAGTTATGGTGGCAGGATTCAATATGGTTTTAACGGAACTTATCTTTTCGAAGTAGCAGGAAGTTATTATGGCAGCGAACAATATAGCAAAGATAACCGCTATGCTTTGTTCCCTGCTTTTGCCGCAAGCTGGGTTTTTTCAAACGAAGGTTTCCTGAGCAGCAACGCCATTATAACTTATGGAAAATTAAGGGCATCCTACGGAAAGAGTGGTTCAAATCCCTATGTGAGCGGAAAGTATCCTTATAACAGCTTTTACAGAGGTGGAGGTTATTTTCCGCTGGGCGACAAATGGGTCGATTTCTGGGGCTTACAGCCTGGCAAAATCAACAATGCCGACATTAAAAACGAAACCTCGGCTAAAACCAATATTGGACTGGACTTGAATATCAAAAACAATATTTCGTTTGTGGCCGATTTTTATATCGACAAAAGGTCGGATATGCTTTTTATCGACTACACCCGTCCATCGATTGCAGGAGGTGAGCTTCCTTACGAAAATATCGGAAAAATTACCAATACCGGGTTTGATGCCAAGTTAGGATACAACAGTAATTCAAACGGCTTTAATTGGTATGGAAATCTTATCTTCTCTTATTTCAAAAATACTATTGACGAAATGGGCGAAACAAAATATCCATCCGAACTTTCGCATTTGAGCCTCACAGGCCATCCCATTAATACTATTTTTGGTTACGAAGTTATTGGGAGTTTTGCCAGCGACGCCGAAATTCAATCCTCTCCTGTCCAAACTACAGGTAATGCCAGGGTTGGCGATCTGAAATACAAGGATATAAATGGCGATAATGTTATTGATCACAGGGATATGACCGCCATTGGAAACCAATCGGCAAATGTTGATCTTGGATTGCAAGCCGGATTTACCTACAGAAATTTCGATTTCGAAATACTCCTGCAGGGTCAGTTTAATCGGGATGCAGTATTGAGCAACGCCTTGTACCAGCCTTTTATTGTCGGAAACTCGGTTACCAAATTTGTCAAGGAAAGCGATTTCCCGAAACTTACTCTCTCGAACCACAATAACTATGTAGCTTCATCGTACTGGGTACGTTCTGTAGATTTTGTAAAGCTCCGGAACGTTGAAGTCGGCTATACTTTGTCGGCTAACTGGATGAACAAATTAAGTATTGAAAAATTCAGGGTATTCTTAAGAGGTTCGAACCTGCTTACCTTAAGCGGATGGAAATATACCGATCCTGAATTTACCTGGATTGGTTATTCGCCCATGAAAGTTTTTTATGCTGGTGTAAACATCGAATTTTAAGTTTAATGATAATTGAATTGAACATGAAAAATAAACTCAAGATATCAATCATAGCCTTGTCGATGGCCTTACTGCTCTTTTCGTGCAACGATATGGACATGGAACAGGGGTTGGGTATTGACGACAAACTGATGTGGAGTAATCCAACCTATATCAACAATTATGTAGTGGATATGATCAGCTACATGCCCAACGGCTTTAGCCCTGTCGAACTTGGGTCTGGCATATTGTACGCCGGAGCCACCGACGAAGCAGAAAATGCCAATCCTGCTTTGGGTATCCATATTTTTAATTCTGGCAACCTTAGCCCAGTATGGACTTCAATAGTTTGGGAAAGGAATTACACCGGCATCTATAAAGCAAACCTGTTTCTCGAAAAACTAAAACATGTTGACTTTACGGAATATGCCCCCGACAAGCAATCGCTTTTTATGGCCGACATTGCTAAATATAAAGCCGAGGCGCGCATGTTGAGGGCATTATGCTATTACGAACTGATCAAACATTTTGGAGGTGTAGTATTGTTAGGTGATGCTTTTGTCGAGAATATTAACGATTTATCGAAACCCGAATTCTCAAAAGGGCGCTCTTCATTAACCGAATGTGCAAATTACATTGTTGGCGAATGCGATACCATTATCGATAAACAATTACTTCCACTCCTCGACCAGGGTGCTGATCAGGGTAGGCCAAACGGAACAGCCGCAAAAGCGCTAAAATGTAAAACATTACTCTTGATGGCCAGCCCGGTTTATAACAGCAACATCACCGAAGGATCTTCCGCCCAAAAAGCAATATGGGAAAAGGTACTAGCTGTATCGCAGGATATTTGCTTCAACCGCATATTCTCGTTTGGAGCTTATGATGTTTACGATGGTACCAGCCCCGAAGTAATTTTAGGATACAGGCAAAAGAATTCCAATTTCCTCGAAAAAGCCAATTTCCCTGCCGGTGCCGAAGGTGTAGATATCAATGGCAGCACCAATCCTACCCAAAATCTGGTGGATGCTTATAGGATGCTAAATGGTAACAAAATAAGCGAATCCGGATCTGGTTACGATCCTACCAACCCATATACGGGTCGTGATAAACGTTTGGCTCAAACCGTTATCTACAATGGTTATGCCTGGAAAGAAAGAAATACACAGGATCGCACTGTTGAGATCTTCCGCGGGGGTCGCGACGGCATGGATCGCGATAATGGCACAAAAACCGGTTATTACATACGTAAATTCATCGATCCAAAGCTCGATCTGCGCCAAGGCCAGGGCTCAAACCGCGAGTGGCCAATTTTCAGGTTTTCTGATATAGCGCTGATATGGGCAGAAGCCGCCAATGAACTTTACGGTCCAGCCGAAAATGGCAACTCATTCCTCACTGCCACCACTATTTTAAACCAAACCATTACCCGTCATGGCGGACTCCCCGAATTACCACTTTCGGGAATAACCCAGACGGAACTCAGGGAAAGAATCAGGGAGGAACGCTTTGTTGAACTTGCTTTCGAAGATCAACGTGCATGGGATCTCCGTCGCTGGGGCATTGCTCACCAGGTACTCAGTCAGCCGGTTTACAAGATGGAAGTAACCCGTAACGAGAACGGGACTATCAACTACACCAAAGCTAAACTGGAGGACAGATACTTCAGCCAGAGAATGATGTTGTATCCGATCCCTCAACGCGATGTTAACAATGGCTTAACCCAAAACAGTGGCTGGTAAACCTGAAAAACTTTAGATCATGAAAAAAATATTCAACATACTATTAGCTGTCCTGATTGCCCCTACATGTTTGTGGGGCCAGGCAAACTTTGTACCCAAAACCGATGGTACAAAATATTACATACTTATTTACGACGGAGTGAAAAACGACAAAATTGTCGATTTAAGATCATCAGCAGCCTGGAACGAGAACGTCACATTTTCTGATTTCTTTAGTGGTGTAAGTTCCCAACTCTTCAGGTTTTACCCTGCAGCGAACCATCCGGGTTATTATATCGTGAATAATACTTCTCTCAAAGAAAAAAGTTATTTAATGTCGTGGAGCTGGAATGCCTATTTCGAAGAACAGGTAGGAGGCAAGGAAGGGAACGAGACCCGTGACCCCGAATTCTGGTACACCTTTAAACATGGTTTTGACGGATGGCAGCGTTTCGAAACTTTCGAAAAACCTAAAGGAAATAACGGCATCGATTATACCCCGGGAGCCGATGCATTCATGTTCGATGCGGCCAAAAAAGCCGCTAACTTTAAAGTAAAATCGGCTGATATCACAAGTGAAAATGGTGCTTTCAAAGCATATAAATTTGTGGAATTTGATCCGGTACAGTTGTTTCACGAAACAATTGTACGAGGCCGGACAGTTTATACCAACAATGCCAACATTAACGCAAATGCACGTCTGAACCTTTTGACCGAACTGGAAAAAGCTGCTGCTGTAAGAGTGTTTGGTGCCGACGGTGAATTTGTCAAAGCCCAGGCAAGAATCGACTCTGTCCTTAAAAACTTCAACACCTTGGTGGAACTAAATGCCTCCGTTACCGATGCCAAAACTTTTATTGATGCAAGCACCGCCAGTGCCGAAGTAAAAACATCGTTCAACGCTTTAATTGCTAGAGCTGAGGCCGCACTGAATGCTGCCAATGTAAACTATCAAACTGTATCCGCTTATAAAAGTGATCTTGCTTCAGCTAAAGACCTGGTGAACTCCATTATTGCCGGTACTGGTTATGTTAGCAATATACCAGGTACTGCCGATGCCCGTCTTAAAACAGGTGTACAGGTTGGTATTACCAGTGGTAAAAATGCCCTTGCCAACGAGCAGGGCAATGCTGCACTCTATAATGGAAGCATCAGCCTGATAGGCAAAGATACCGTATTATGTAATGAAATTCAGATAGCACAGGCCCTGGTTGCCAAAACAGTTGAGTTCGACGAGGCTAAAGCAGCTTTAAATGCCAACATCGAAACTGCCATAGGAGTCCTAACTAATACTGCATCAACTGCAACTGATATCGACAATGCGATTAAAAAACTTCAAAAGGACATAGTTGCCTTTAACGCTGCACTGGAAGCAGGCGATACAATGGTAAAGATTAAAAATCCCGATTTCACTACAGATTTTTCGAACTGGTCGAGCATTACCACAAACGGTGCCATTTACCGTTCGGGTCAGGGCGTGGACGCCTCGCAGGCATTGACTCTTTGGAGCGGGGGTGCTTATCAAAGCATCACTACTCAAAGCATAAAAGGCTTGCCCAAAGGAAAATATGTGATCACCGTAATGGCTAATGTAAGCAGTGACAACGATATTGCCTTCTTTGCAATAAATGGCGTCGATTCTGTTAAACTTCCTCTTACTACAGATGGTGGCGGATTAAAGAAAAGAACCATCCAGATTGAGGTTGTAAATGATTCTATTAAATTCGGTATCAAAGGGAACACTTCTGATAACGGGATACCTGCTGGTCAGTGGGCTGTGATTGACAATTTCGAAGTAAAATGGCTGTCGAAAACAAGCATTCAAAATCCGAGCTTCGATAGCAATAACCTGAATAGCTGGACAAATGCTTCCACACCTGCCGGGGCTGTTTACCCAAGCGCACAGGGTGTTGACAACTCGCCGGCAATGACAATCTGGAGCGGTTCGGCCTATAACCTGAAGGTTACACAGAACCTTAACCTGGCAAATGGTTTGTACCAGATAAGTGCCAAGGCAACGCTGAGCAGCGACAACCATATTGCGCTATTTGCCTATAACGGGACCGATTCGGCCAAATTACCGCTTACGGCCGATGGCGGAGCTAAAATGGTGAAAAGAAAAATCCAGATAAAAGTTATAAATGGTATGCTTGAGTTCGGCATTAAAGGTGCCGGTTCAGAAAACGGGGTACCCTCCGGTCAGTGGGGAGTATTCGACGACTTCGAAGTTGTCCGTCTCCCCGATGTGGAAGTTGTAAACGCTAATTTCAGTGATAATCTTACCGGGTGGACAATCGCCGGAACTACTGGTACAGCCTATATCGAAAACAAGGGGGTTGATGGCTCAAAGAGCGTTACATACTGGAGCGGTTCCGATTATAATATCAGCACTTCTCAGATATTGAGCGGGCTCAGCAAGGGTGAATATGAACTCAGCGCTATGGCAATGATATCGGATGCGGCAAGTGCCAGCTTCAAACTTTTTGCTACCAGCGGAACTGAAGATAAAGACGTACTGATGCCTCACCTGGGTTGGGTACTATCCAAATACAAAGTTACCGGGGTAGTGACCGACGGCACATTGACTATTGGTGTAAAAGGTAGTGGAACCAGCAACGCCGTTCCTGCAAACCACTGGATCGTTTTCGATAATTTCGAAATTAAAATGAAGTCGATTGTCCCGGAATATGGCTCAACTGTTTGGAACACACCAGCAATTGTAATTGAAGAAGATCAGCCGGTTGAACCTTCTTCACAAGCTAAGAAACACTCAATTGAATACAGAATGATCAAAAATGTTCAGGAAGTTATTGCTAATGAAAACATTGTGACTATCAATGTGTATAACATTTTAGGAATTAAACTTACTGAATTAAAACCTAATAACACTTCAGCAGGTATTTCCCTTGAAAAGGGTTTATATATACTGCAAGTGAGCACTCAAAGCGGAATTACAGATGTTAAGAAAATAGTTGTTCAATAGTGAGATTGTAAAGTTAGTTCTAAAGATCACCTCAAATTTTGAGGTGGTCTTAGCACTTTACAGCAGCAGTAGCCCTGTTTTTGGTAAACCTGATAACAAAACCTCTGAAATTTATATAATCATTGTTGAAGTTCAACTAAATGTGAGTTAGTAGTTCACCTGATAAGAAGGTAGGCGTGATGCCTGGCCTTCTTATCTTTTTATACCAATATTTATACTAATCCATTATGCTCAAAGGTCTTTCCCGAATTCTTGCAGGTTGTTTTTTATTTCGTTTCATCAATCCGCAAGTTCATAACAAAATACAAACAATCATTAAATGAGTCATTGAATCCAATGAATAATAAATTTACTTTCAGTGAAATTTGAATTGTTACTGGAAGCCTAAAAAGTGGGATTTATATATAACAACCATTATGAAACACCTGATAATTCTTTTAACTACCATACTTTGGGGTCAAAATGTTTTTGCCCAGCCCCAGTCCAAACTCTGGTACAATACTCCTGCCGATGCCCGGGCTGTGGATAACCCCAACGGGTGGGCCGACGATATGCACTGGCTCAGCTCGCTGCCACTAGGCAATGGCTCCCTGGGAGTGATGGTGTTTGGCGATGTGGGCCGCGAGCGCATCCAGCTCAACGAAGAAACAATGTGGTCGGGCAGTGTGGACGATAATGATAATCCAGAATCGTTTCAGCGCCTTGCCGAAATAAGAAAGTTGTTGTTCGAAGGTAAGTACAAAGAGGCTACAGCGCTTACCGATAAAACACAGGTGTGCAAAGGCAAAGGCTCTGGTTTTGGCAACGGTGCCAATGTGCCGTTTGGGTGTTTCCAAACCATGGGCGATTTGTGGATCGATTTTACCTCAAAAAGCCCTTATACAAATTATTACCGGGAACTCGACATGGCAACGGCCACTGTGCGTGTGTTGTACGTCCAGGATGGCGTGAAGTATACCCGCGAAGTTTTCACCAGCTACCCCAACCAGGTTATGGTTGCAAGGTTTACTGCCGATAAGCCTGGTAAACTTTCTTTTAAATGCACCATGAACCGTCCAGAAAGGTATAAAACGGTTGCCGGGAGCGATCAGCTCATTATGAGCGGTAGTCTTCCCGACGGCAAGGGAGGCGATGGTTTGCTGTATATGACCAGGTTAAAAGCTGTTAACAAAAAGGGTAAGGTAACTTATAAGGATTCGACCCTGACTGTCGAAAAGGCCGATGAGGTAATCCTACTTTTATCAGCTTCAACCGATTATAAACTGGAATATCCATCCTTTAAAGGCCGCGATTACAAAAACCTTACAGCTACACGTCTGACGGTTGCTGCTTCAAAAAAATACAACGATTTATACAATGCTCATCTTAATGCGTATAAACCCTATTTCGACCGGGTTAGTTTCAGCCTCAATGCAACTGCAGCCGATACCATTCCCTCCGACGCACGGGTAAAACTTTTCAAACAGACTAAAAACGACTCTTATCTCTATCAATTGATATTTCAATACGGACGTTACCTGCTTATTTCATCATCGCGGCCGGGCACTATGTCTGCCAATCTGCAGGGGATCTGGGCCAATAAAATTCAGACGCCCTGGAATGGCGATTACCACACCGATGTGAATATCGAAATGAATTACTGGCCAGCCGAGGTTGCCAACCTGAGCGAAATGCACCTGCCCATGTTCGACCTTATTGCCATGCTTACCCAGCCTGGGCATAAAACGGCAAAAATACATTACAATTCAACCGGGTGGGTTGTACATCCCATTACCAATGTATGGGGCTACACCTCGCCGGGCGAAAGCGCTTCGTGGGGGATGCATACTGGCGCTGCTGCCTGGATTAGCCAGCATATTGGCGAACATTACCGTTTTACGGGCGATAAGCAATTTCTGCAAAAAATGTATCCGGTACTCAAAGGAGCTGTTCAATTTTATATGGACTGGCTGGTGAAAGATCCTGCCACTGGGAAGCTGGTCTCAGGCCCTGCCGTTTCGCCCGAAAATACGTTTATAGCGCCCGATGGCAGCAAGAGCCAGATCAGCATGGGGCCTACCCACGACCAGATGGTGATATGGCAGTTGTTTGCCGATTTTATCATGGCATCGGCAGAACTTGGCATTGCCGACAGCTATGTGGATAATGTAAAAGCATCGAAAGAGATGCTTGCCGGCCCAAAGATTGGTTCCGACGGACGCCTGATGGAATGGGCCAGTGAGTTTCCCGAAGAAGAGCCGGGACACCGCCATATTTCACATTTATTTGCCCTGCATCCGGGGGCGCAGATCAACCCGCTCCAAAACCCTGAACTGGCGCAGGCAGCGGCTAAATCGCTCGATTACAGGGTGAGCAAAGGAGGCGGACATACCGGTTGGAGCGCTTCGTGGTTGATCAGTCAGAATGCCCGTTTATACCGTCCCGAAAATGCCAAACAAAGCCTCGATGTGGTGCTGGCTAAAAGTACATCGCCCAACCTTTTTGGGCTACATCCGCCATTCCAGATGGATGCCAACTTTGGAACCACTGCCGCCATTGCCGAAATGTTGTTGCAAAGTCATGTACAAACCGCCAGCGGTGAATTTATTGTGCACATATTGCCTGCTTTACCTACATCGTGGAGCAAAGGGTACGTGAAAGGCCTGAAAGCAAGGGGGAACATTGTTGCAAATATTGAGTGGGAAAGTGGCGTTCTCGCCAGATTATCCATGATCCCGGCTACCAATAAACCTTTTGTGGTACGCTATGGTACCAGGGAAATAAAAGTATCCCCAACCGCAGGCAAAGAAATTATAATTGGTGGTGATTTTAATTTGAAATAAATTTAGCCTCTGAAAGGCCCTGAAAGGTTCCGGTAACCGGAATTACAGGTACGGAAATATTCAACGAAAGCTTAAACCTTAAACTATGAAGATGCATTACAAACTTGCCATTCTGATCCTTCTAACCGGGTTTTTCCATTCCCTGAATGCCCAGTTACGCTTGCCTTCCATTTTTGGGAACAACATGGTGTTGCAGCAAAAAAGCAATGTAGCCGTATGGGGTTGGGGAAATCCAGGTTCCAAAATTATGGTTACGGGGAGTTGGAACACCGATACTGTTACCGCTAAAATTGAAAACGATGCCCGATGGAAGTTAAACATTGCCACTCCGGCAGCCGGTGGGCCATACACGCTCTCTGTCATCAGCGAAAAGAAAGTTTTACTCGAAAATGTGATGATAGGAGAGGTGTGGATATGTTCGGGTCAGTCGAATATGGAATGGTGTGCCGACTGGAAAATCAACAATGCCGAAGAAGAGGTGAAGAATGCAAACTACCACAACATCCGGTTTTTCCACGTAAGTAAATCCGGGAGCAATACCCTGCAGGATAACTGCAATGCCGCATGGGAAGCATGTTCCCCTGCCACCATGCACTCCTTTAGTGCAGTAGGTTATTTCTTTGGAAGGAATTTGCAGCAAAACCTGAATGTCCCCATAGGCCTTATTAATGTGAGCTGGGGAGGCACCCCGGCCGAAGTTTGGGTTAAGAAAGAGCTTGTAACTTCCGATCCGGTAATGAACACTGCATCTCAAAAGCTTGTAAAATACGACTGGTGGCCCAAAGAACCAGGTGTTGTATACAATGCCATGATTGCCCCATTGGTTCCCTATGGCATCGCTGGCGCTATCTGGTACCAGGGCGAAAGCAATGTTGACAATCACGAAAGCTACCGGAAACTTTTCAAAACCCTGATTGAAAGTTGGAAGTCTGATTTTGGGAAGGAATTTCCCTTTTATTATGTTCAGATAGCGCCCTATACCTATAGTGCCAACTCGAAAGCGGCGTATATCCGCGAAATCCAGGCACAAAGTCTCGATATTCCCAAAACCGGAATGGTGGTGGTGAGCGACCTGGTGGATAATGTAAAGGATATCCACCCGCGCAACAAACAGGATGTGGGCAAACGCCTCGCCAACATAGCTCTGTCAGAAAACTATGGTGTTCCGGGGCTTATTTACAAATTCCCGATGTATAAATCGATGCTTGCCGAAAAAGGCAAAATACGCGTTAGTGTGGCGAATGCCGATAACGGGCTGGTGGTGAAAGGCGAGAAACCACTAACCTTCGAAATTGCCGGAGACGACAGGAAGTTTGTCCCTGCTGAAGTTAAAATCGATGGAAATACAATCGTTGTATGGACAAAGGACATTAATAACCCGGTTGCAGTGCGCTACTCTTTCTCCAACGATGGAATTGGGAATATTTTCAGCATGGAAGGTTTGCCTCTGGCTCCGTTCCGAAGCGACAACTGGTAATAGCTATTTTAATATTAAAACAACTGTCATGGTAAAGCAACTTCTAACTTTCTTTTTAATAATGTTTTTTCTGGGAAATGTTTCCTTATGCAAATCGCAACCAACTTTTAAGGTTATGTACGAATGAAATAGCCATGATTGATAAACACCAAACGAAATGATTAAATTCCAACATCATGGCGTATTCCATACAACCTTTAAAATAAATTTATTCGTATGAAAAGAGTAATTATTCTTTTTCTTTTATCGTTTTTTGCTGGAAATATTTTCGCGCAGCTTTATTTCAAACCCGAAAACATGCTCGAAACCGGGGTGTATTATTATCCCGAATCGTGGAGTCCCGACCAGTGGGAACGTGATATTAAAAATATTTCGGAAATTGGTTTTGAGTTCATCCATCTGGCCGAATTTGGTTGGGCAAAAATGGAACCAGAAGAAGGTAAATACGATTTTTCGTGGCTCGATAAAGTAATTGAGTTATCAGCAAAATATAAGTTGAAAGTTATATTGGGAACGCCAACGGCAGCGCCACCGGTGTGGTTGTCGCAGAAATATCCTGAAATCCTGGTTGTGCTCGAAACCGGACAACGGGTGCAGCATGGCACCCGCGAACATTATTCCTGGTCGAGTGCCAAATACCGCGAAATGACTGAAAAGATTGTTTCAACAATGGCAAAACGTTACGGCCCAAATAAAAACATTTGGGGCTGGCAAATCGACAATGAGCCTTCGCACTATGGCGTGGTTGATTACAACGAAGAAGCCCGCCTGCATTTTATTGAATGGCTAAAGAAAAAATATGGAACAATCGAAAAACTGAACCATGCCTGGGGAACAGCTTTTTGGTCAACCGGGTACAACAATTTTGATCAAATTGAAATCCCCAGCAAATTGAAACAGGTTACCGATGTGGCCAGCCAACATTCGATGATCGACTACAAGCGGTTTAGCACCGTCGAATGTGCCGACTATGTTTCCTTTCAAAGGAAAATACTGAAAGCAAATGTTGGTAAAGAGCAATTTGTAACTACCAATTTTATGCACCACCATACAGAAGTGAATCCCTGGCTGAACGATGACCTCGATTTTATTTCCTATACCATGTACCCTATTTCGGGCCGGTATGCCGGAATTGGCGATCAGGGTTTCCGTTTGGGCGAACCATCGCGCATTTCGTATGCCAACGATTTTTTCCGCCCTTTGAAAGGTATTACCGGAGTCATGGAACTTCAGCCCGGGCAAATCAACTGGGCGCCACTCAATCCCCAACTCTATCCCGGCGTGGTTCGTGCCTGGCTGTGGAATTGTTTTGCCGGAGGCTTAAGTTTTGCCTGCACCTACCGGTATCGTCAGCCCTTGTTCGGTTGCGAGCAATATCATTACGGAATTGTTGGCACCGATGGTGTTACCCTGTCGAGCGGTGGCGCCGAATACAAGCAATTTATGCAGGAAATGAAGCAAATCCGAACCCAATACAGGGTCAATTCAGTTTGCCCGCCCGATTACGCCAACCGCAAAACTGCATTCCTTTTTAATATCGATAACTTGTGGGATACTGAGTGGCAGAAGCAAACCATACAATGGGATTATAAAAAACACATGGGAAAACTTTATTCGGCAGTAAAATCTCTTTGTGTTCCGGTTGATTTTATTTCAGAAAAGGTTGATTTTAAGGCATACAACGTGATGGTTGCTCCGGCCTATCAGTTGCTCGACAAGCAGTTGGTCGACCGATGGAAATTATATGTTGAAAATGGCGGTAACTTGGTTTTAACCTGCCGTACCGGCCAGAAAGACCGCAACGGACATTTTTTCGAAGCCAAATGGGCAGCATACGTCTCGGAACTGACCGGGGCAGATATTCCGATGTTCGACCACATGCCGGTTGATCAATTCGCCAAAATAGCCTTCGATGGAAAACAATACGAATGGAATAATTGGGCTGATATACTTGAGCCTTCTAAAGATGCGGAGGTTTGGGCCACGTATTCCGACCAGTTTTACGCCGGAAAGGCTGCCGTTGTGCACCGTAAATTGGGTAAAGGTTCGGTAACTTATATCGGATGCGATACGGATAACGGGCTGCTTGAAAAAGAAATACTGAAAAAAGTATATCAAAGCGCCAACCTAATCTACAATGAATTGCCCGAAGGGATAATTCAGCACTGGCGCGATGGGTTTTGGGTTGCCATCAACTATTCGTCGAAGGTTGCAAAACTTTCAATTCCGGCGAACTCCCAAATCATTTTTGGCTCTCCAGAATTAAAACCAACCGAAGTTGTTGTTTGGAAGTGATTTTATTTAAAAACAAAAACCTAACATACATGAATACAAGATCGATAATACTAATCATTCTGGGTGTTTTTCTGGCCTTTTCGGGTATTTCGGCAAGTCCCGACTGGAGCGCCAACTGGATTTCGCATCCCGATTGCCAGAATGCCACCAACACCTGGCTCACATTTCGTAAAGAAATTACTCTTTCCCAAAAACCTGACAAAGCGATTGTCCAAATCGCTGTCGACACGAAATACTGGCTTTGGGTGAATGGCGAACTGGCTGTTTTCGAGGGCGGAGTCAAACGTGGCCCAACCCCCAACGACATCTACTTTGATGAGGTTGATCTTGCTCCATTTCTTGCTGAAGGAAAAAACAGTCTGGCCATTTTGGTTTGGTATTTCGGGAAAGATGGTTTCTCGCATAAAAGCAGTGGAAAGGCCGGTTTGCTGTTTCAGGGAAAAATAGGTGACCAGTTGATTGTTAGCGATAAATCTTGGACAACAGCCATTCACCCGTCCTACGAATTGACCGGCAAACCGCATCCGAATTTCAGGCTGCCCGAATCCAATATCAGGTACGATGCCCGCAATACTCTGGGCGACTGGACTGCAAAAAACTACAAACTATCCGGAGGGTGGAAAGCTGTCAGGGAGTTGGGAGTTCCTCCTGTTGCCCCATGGAACAAACTATTGCCACGAGTGATTCCACAGTGGAAAAATTCGGGTTTGCTAGAGTATAAAAATCAGGCCGAATTGCCCCGGATAAGTAGTGGAAAAGCTGTTGAATGCGATCTTCCCACAAATATACATGCAACTCCGTATCTAAAGATCGAAGCGTCTGCTGGTTTGGTCATCGGCATTCAGACTGACAATTACCGGGGAGGCAGTGAGCCCAATGTCCGGGCCGAATATGTCACAAAGGAAGGCATTCAGGAATACGAAAGTTTGGGCTGGATGAACGGGCATAAAATCATTTATTCTATTCCCGAAGGGGTGAAAATAATCGCGCTGAAATACCGCGAAACCGGTTACGATACTGAGTTTGCCGGAAGTTTTAACTCTAACGATCCATTTTTCAATAAACTGTGGGAAAAAGCTGTCCGCACCTTGTATGTGACCATGCGCGACAATTACATGGATTGCCCCGACCGGGAGCGCGCCCAATGGTGGGGCGATGCAGTGGTTGAAGGCGGCGAAGCTTTTTATGCCCTCTGTCCCAAAAGCCATCTGCTTTTCCGTAAAGGAATTTATGAACTGATTGGCTGGCAAAACCACGATAGCTCGCTGTTTGCCCCCATACCTGCCGGTAACTGGAACCAGGAATTGCCAAGCCAGATGCTGGCATCGGTCGGACATTTTGGTTTCTGGACATATTATCTGCACTCGGGCGACAAACAAACCATTGCCGAAAACTATGAAGGGGTGAAAAAATATATGGGCATCTGGAAACTGAAGGACGATGGAACACTGGTTTACCGTCAGGGAGGCTGGCCATGGGGAGATTGGGGCGAGCAGGTTGACATTGAATTGATAGAAAACGCCTGGTATCAGCTTGCACTTTTGGGAGCAAGAAATATGGCTCTTTTGCTGGGAAAAACAGACGATGCAGCCATGTTTGCCCAAAAAATGGATGCTTTTAAAGCTGCCTTTAACAAAAACTTCTGGACAGGAAAGGAATACCGCCACTACAATTATAAAGGGCAAACTGATGACAGGGCTCAATCGCTCGCTGTATTGTCGGGACTTGCCGATGCCGAAAAATACCCTGCGCTCTTCGAAGTGTTCAAAACACAGGAATTTGCCAGCCCTTACATGGAAAAATATGTGTTAGAGGCCCTGTTTCAGATGGGGCATGACGAATATGCCCTTCAACGGATGAAAAAGCGTTTTAAAGAAATGGTTGAACATCCCGATTATACTACACTTTTCGAAGGTTGGGGAATTGGTTCGAAAGGTTATGGCGGAGGAACCACCAATCATGCCTGGAGTGGGGGAGGGTTGACCATCCTTTCGCAATATGTATGCGGAATTAGTCCATTGGAGCCAGGCTATAAAAAATTCCGCATTGCCCCACAGCCATCGGGTTTAAAAGAAGCCCGCGCAAAAATGTTATCGGTGAATGGCCCGATAGAAGCATCCTTCAGCGAAAGCTCATCCGGAATCAGTATCCAGGCTTCGGTACCGCAAACAACATCAGCGGTGGTGGTTATACCTTATCCAAAAATTAAACAGATAAAGGTTAACGGAAAATTGGTATGGAGCAATGGTAAATTTATAGGGAAACTGCAGGGAATTAGTAAGGCAAACGGAGATAATAATGTTGCTTTTGAAGTTGGAGCTGGGACCTGGAACTTTGAAGCAGAATATTAAAACACAATTAAAACTTATATTATGAAAGCATTTTTCAGTTTAGTCCTGGTAATCCTGCTTCTCGGATGCCAGGAACCAGTTAAGGATGCGGTGACCATTCATACCAAAGAAGAAGGTGAGCCAATCTCGAAATATGTCTACGGACAGTTTATCGAACACCTTGGTAAAAGTGTTTATGGTGGGTTATGGGCCGAAATGGTTCAGGACAGGAAATTTTTCTTCGCCATTAAGGACTATTACGATCCCTGTGGAATTGAGCAACCAAACGATTATTGGGGCGGAAGTCCGTTCCCTTACATGAAAGCATCGCCCTGGAAAATTATTGGTGCCGGAACTGTTAAAATGGACAGCATTGCGCCTTTTACAGGCAAATATGCCGCTAAAATTACATTGCCCAATAATGGCGCTTTTGCAGGTATAGCTCAGGAATCTTTTTCATTGCTAAAGGACAAAGATTACAATGGTTATATTTACCTGGCAGGTGTTCCCGAAGCAGCTCCTGTTGTGGTTCGGCTGGTTACCAGTAAGGGCGATACCATGCTTCAGAAAATTGAGACAATTACGAAAGATTATGCCAAATATTCCCTTGGGTTTAAATCGGCAGTTACCGATAGTGCAAGGCTGGAAATAGTTAGTTCCGGGAAAGGAATGTTTAAAATAGGAACACTGTCGTTAATGCCTGCTGATAATATTGATGGATGGCGAGCCGATGTGGTTGCCCTGCTGAAACAGCTCAATTCTCCCATTTACCGGTGGCCGGGAGGCAATTTTGTAAGCGGTTACGACTGGCGCAATGGTGTTGGCGAACGCGACAAGCGTCCTACTACCAAAAATCCGGCCTGGACAGGAATTGAAACGAACGATGTGGGTATTCATGAGTTTATGAACCTGATGAAGATTATCAACTCCGAACCTTTTATTGCTGTCAATCTTGGTCTTGGTTCCGTCGAGGATGCCATTGCCGAGGTTGAATACTGCAATGGAGATACTACAACTGCTGAAGGCAAGAAAAGGAAATTAAACAGTGCAGCTGACCCTTTTAAAGTGAAATACTGGGCGGTGGGCAACGAAATGTTCGGGAGCTGGCAGCTTGGCTTTATGCCCATTGCCGATTACCAGGCAAAACATAACAAAGCGGCAGCCGGAATCTGGAAGGTTGATTCAACAGCACAGCTCATTGGCGTTGGCGATATCGGCACCAACTGGAGCCGGCGTATGATGACCGTTAGCGGCGATTATATGAACCTGTTGAGCGAGCACCAGTATTCGAAAGAAGGAGCAGATGTGGTATCACATATCAATGCATTGGCCAGTCAGATCAAAGCTGTGGCCGATTCACACCGGATCTACCGCAAAGAGGTGCCGGGCCTGGAAGCCAAAGATATCCGCATTGCCCTCGACGAATATAATTATTGGTATGGCCCCAATCCTTATGGAGAGCTGGGTATTGTTTACCATCAAAAGGATGCTTTGGGGGTAGCCAAAGCCCTGCATGAGATGTTCCGCAACAGCGATCTTTATTTCATGGCCAATTATGCCCAAACGGTAAATGTGCTGGGCTGTATAAAAGCCGACGGTATCACTTCGGCATTGGAAGCTACTGCCTTGCCCCTGATTCTTTACCGTAACCACTATGGCACCATTCCGGTGAAAGTTACCGATACCATCTCAGGGTTGGATGTGGTTGCGGCCTATACTTCCGGAAAGGATTCCATGACCGTGGCCGTAGTAAGTTCGCTGGACAGGGAATCTTCGTTCAAACTAAATTTTGAACAGGGAGCCACCGGGAACGGTTATAAAATATGGACAATTGCAAATTCCGACCCCATGGCATTTAATCAACCTGGGAAAGAACCGAAAATTGTGATCAGTTCCGAAGAAAAAACATCGAAAATCAAAAGCTTAAAAATACCTGCCTATGGCATTGTATTAGTAAAATTTGCGTTCAGGGAATTGCATTGATTTATATGCCGCACAACGGGTGCTTTTTCTGTTGTGCGGTTTTTTCATTTATGAAATCTTTGGAGGTTCCTGCAAAATGTCTTTAATTTACCCGCCTTTTATGATGAAGGATTTTCCCGATATTAAGTAAAACCTGTCAATGACTAAGTCGGAACATGAATTAATCGAATTATTAAAGGAAGGTGACGAAAAGGCATTTGAATTTATTTTCGATACTTATTTCGAAAGTTTATGTCTGTTAGCCAAAGGAATAACCAAAAATCATGAAGCTGCTGAAGATATAGTAGAAGAAATTTTTTTGCAGCTCTGGCTGAACTGTCAGATCAATCCGGTACAAACCTCCATCAAAGGATATTTGTACAAAAGTGTTTACAACAATTCCATTAAATATCTCTCTCGGGACAGAAGCAGGCTTTTATCGCTCGATGCTCCCGGAAATTTTGAGGAACCTGTGGTGCAAGAGTATCCCTTATCAAACCTTATTGCTCGGGAGCTGGAAGACAAAGCCCGCGAAATTATTCAATCCCTTCCCGATCAGTGTCGCCAGATTTATCAGCTTAACCGTTCCCAAAATTTGAAATACCACGAGATAGCCGAACGCCTCAACATAACTGTGGGTACAGTTAAAACCCAGATGAGTAGGGCTTATGCCAGATTAAGAGAAGGGTTGAAAGATCTTCTTGCAATTTTTTTATAAAAATTTGAAAATCCCTGTCAACCTTTTTTGAAGTTTACGATCGTTACATCATACAAAATAATATGCAGATACAAAATCGACCTAAGGACGAAATGGATGAGCTTTTGATCCAATATCTCAGCAGCAATGTTTCGGCTGATGAGATGAAGCTTATTGAAAGCTGGATTGCAAATGACTCATCAAACAAAAAATATTTCGAAGAGCTAAAAGAATTATTTCTGATTGGGCAGGTATCGCAGTCTCCTTCGGGTTTCGACAAGCAAAAAAGCCTGGAGAGGATCAAAAGAAAATATTACCAGGAAAAATACTTGAAAATGAAGGAGATCAAGTTGAATTACAAACGCGATTCTTCGGTGAAAAAGCTCGTATTTGCCATTGCAGCTACATTTTTACTTACCCTGGGAATTGGTACTGTTTGGATGAGGCTTTCGAATAAGGAAAAAACTTCAGCTCCCATAGCTGCTTACAACGAAATATCGGCGCCATTGGGATCGCGCACGAGCCTTACACTGCCTGATGGTACAAAGGTCTGGTTGAATGCGGGCAGTAAAATAAAATATGCTATGGATTTCATTAAGAACGACAGGGAAGTTTCTTTATCCGGCGAAGCTTTTTTCGAGGTTTCGAAGGTGGAAGGGAAACGATTTATAGTTCATACCGGGCAGCTTGATATCAAAGTGTGGGGAACAAAATTTAACGTAAAAGCTTACCCCGATGAAAAGACCATTCAGACCACACTGGTAGAGGGCTCGGTTTCAATTAAGGATCTGAAAAAGAAAAAAGGGGATACTGAAACATACCTGGTTCCAAATCAAACCGCTATTTTTTACAAAGACCTTAACTCGTTTTCAGCTCAGACAACGAGGCCGGATATAGGAAATTACCTTGAGGAACCGTTGGAGGTGAAGGATAAAGTAAACACGCTCCTGTATACTTCATGGAAAGATGAGAAATGGGTAATTGAAGGACAAACCCTGGAGATCTTTACCAAAGAGCTTGAGCGGAGATTTCATGTGGAGATCTCGTTCAGGGACGAGGAGGTCAAAAATTACAAGTTCAACGGCATAATAGCAAACGAAACCTTAGAGCAGATATTGGAAGTAATAAGGATTACAGCTCCGATAGATTATGAAATATCCTTAAATAAAGTAGTGTTGAAAGAGGATAAAAAATCGAGAAACATATATGAGAAATTTTTAAAACGTAATAACCAAAAATAGCCTATGTAAAAATTATGACACTAAACTAAACTACAAAGCGCAGAATGGTAGAACATCCTGCGCCCTTTAAGCCTAAACGCCACTGGAAATGGTATTTAGGATAATTTAAATAATAACTTAAATCGTACAAATCTATGAAAAAAAAAGATTACTGGTGTTCTTTGCGCCTAAGTGAAGGATATAAAAAACTACTACTGATTATGAAATTATCCCTTATTATTAATGTGTTGTTTCTTACTTCCATCTGTGCTACTTCTTTTTCCCAAAAAAGCAGCTTTACCCTGAATATGAAAGATGTAACCATTAAAGATGTAATTAAAACAATTGAAGCCAAAAGCGACTACCGTTTCTTTTACAACGATGAGCTTAGCGATGTTTCGCGTAAGGTAAACATTAGTTTTAATGAAGCGCCTATTGACCAAATACTTGCTGAACTTTTCGATAAAACAGGTATAAGCTATAAATTTCTTGAGAACCGCCTGGTAGTCATTGCTCCGGAAACTTCTATACAACAGCAAAAGGTAACAGGAACTGTTACCGACGCTACCAACGGAGAACCAATTATTGGTGCGAATGTGGTAGTTGAAGGAACAACTCTTGGCGTAGTTACCGATGCGGATGGTAAGTTTACGCTTGATGTCCCCAATTCTAATTCTGTTTTAGTGGTTTCTTTTTTGGGTTACCTTACCGAGCGTATATCAGTAAACGGGCAATCGGAACTTACCATTGCACTGGTTACCGATGTGAAAAGCCTCGAAGAGGTTGTGGTTGTTGGTTATGGTACCGCCAAAAAACGTGATGTTACAGGAGCAATAAGTTCCATAAAATCCGAGAGTATTCTGCGCTCAAATCCGGTGCAGCCCGCGAAAGCACTTCAGGGACAGGTAGCCGGGGTTAACGTAAATAAAAATAGTTCCAGGCCGGGAGCCGATTATTCGATAGATATCCGTGGTGTACATTCCATAAGCTTCAGCAGCGAACCTTTAGTGGTTATAGATGGAGTAATGGGTGGAAAATTAAATACCCTCAACCCCAGCGACATTGAAACCATGGATGTGCTGAAAGATGCTTCAGCTACTGCCATTTACGGTGCGCGTGGAGCAAACGGAGTAATAATTATTACCACTAAAAAGGGAAAACAAGGCAAGGTAAAAGTAACTTATGATGGCTATGTAGGGGTAAAAGTACCAACAAATCTGCCCGACCTAATGAATGCTCAGGAATTTTATCATGCTTATAACGATGTGGTAAAAGCTGAGAACCCTTCTGCAAATCCTTACTGGACTTCTACCGAACTAGCTAATGTTGAAGCTGGTAAATCGGTCGATTGGGTTGATCAGGTTACTGATCCTTCCATCCAAAACAGCCATGTTCTTGCCCTCTCAGGAGGAAATGAGCACAGTACCCACTATTTTTCGGGAGGTTACCTGAACGAAAAAGGAAATTTACTTTACACGGGTTACGAGCGTTTTAATCTAAAGGGAAGCATTGACAATAAGATCAGTGAAAAAGTAAAGGTTGGTTTCAGTGCGTATTATACTTACAGCATTCAAAACCTGGGTTCCGGAGAAACCCTTAGGGGAGCTTATCGTGTTCGTCCTACCGGTTCGGTTTATTACGACGAACTTGTTAATCCTGCCGAAACAAATGATAAGAATGTGGATGGGTATGCTTTCTGGATGGGGATTAAAGATGCACAAGTCCAGAATCCGATTCTTGAAGTTCAGGAAAAGAATAATAAGGATGAAACCAGGATATCAAGCTTTCTTGGAAACGGGTATGTCGAAATCACTCCTTTTAAAGGAGTATCATTTAAATCGTCTCTGTCAACATCCTCCTTCAACAGCAGGCAGGGAGTATATGTGGGCGCTGATACAAAGGGCAGGCTCAATAAACAAGCTACTGCCAGAAACTCGATGAAATTAAACGGGTCGTATACATGGGACAATATTCTGAATTATAAGAATAAATTTGGAGTTCACGAGTTAAATGTAACCGCTGCACAGAGCCTTTTACAGGAACGTTTCGAATCTTCAGGAGCGAATGTTGAAAACCTTCCTTATAACTCGGAATGGTATGCCCTTAACACTGCTGCCAATATTACCGGTGTCAACAGTAGTCTGGTGGAACGCTCCATACTTTCTTACATGGGCAGGATTAACTATACGCTGATGGACAAATACCTTTTAACAGTAACCGGTCGCTACGATGGATCTTCTGTTCTGGCTAAGGGCAATAAATGGGCTTTCTTTCCATCGGTAGCATTAGCATGGAGGGCAGGTGAGGAGCAATTTATCAAAAACCTGAATGTGTTTTCCGACCTGAAGCTAAGGTTGAGTTATGGCGAAGTAGGTAACGATGTGGTTGCTCCATACAGCACGCAGGCATATATGCAGAAAACAAACTACGACTTCAACGGAGCCGCTGCATACGGATATGCTCCTAAAAACATTGGTAACGAAGAACTGAAATGGGAAAACAGCAAAGAGATAAACATCGGGTTTAACTTTGGATTCCTGAAAAACAGGATATTGCTCGACATTGAATTATATAATAAAGAAACCAACGACCTGATCCAGAATGTTGCTCTACCACCATCGTACGGCTTTGGTTCTGTAACGGCTAATGTGGGCAAGCTTGTTAATAAAGGAATTGAAGTTTCGCTGAACACCATTAATGTCAAAACAAAAGATTTTCAGTGGGCTACCAGTCTCAACTGGTCGACGAATCATAACGAAATTCTCGAACTTTACGGTGGTGCAATTACAAAAGATATTGCAAACCGCTTGTTTGTTGGCGAATCGTTGCGCTCGCACTATTATTACAAGTTCGATGGTATTTGGCAACTCGACGAGGCAGATCAGGCTACTGCTTACGGTCAGGTTCCAGGATCAGTTAAAGTAGTGGATATGGTTGCCGATGGCAAAATCTCCAGCGCCGCTGATGCCGACGACCGCATTGTTCTTGGCAACGAATTGCCCGATTGGATTGGTGGTATAACAAACACCTTCAATTACAAAAACCTGGATCTGTCGTTCTTTATTTATACCCGTCAGGGGGTTATGTACCGCAACAGCATGCTTCAGGGAACTATGGGTGAGTTGGGTAGTAATCGTTATAATCGTCTCAACCTGAATTATTGGACAGCCACCAACCCCACCAACGATTACTTTGGTGTATGGCAATCAAACCCCTATCGTGAGGCTATTCAATACAAGGATGCAAGCTTCTGGAGACTATCGAACATTACTTTGGGATATAATCTCCCGTCTAACTGGTTAGAACGTTACAAAATTGGAACTTTACGACTTTACGTGCAGGCAAACAACGTGTTTTTGTTTACCGGAGAGGAAAATATCTGGATGGATCCTGAATTTAACTCGGGTACTTATAACGACGATGTTCCAAACTCAACCTACCTGTTTGGGGTGAATCTGTCATTCTAAATGTTAAACCGTAAAAAATTGAATATGAAAAAATTAAATATATATAAATTCATTCTGATCCTTTTTATCGGAGTTGCCGCCACCGGTTGTCAGGATTACCTCGAAGAAGACTCCGTGTCGGATGTTACTACCAGTTCTTACATTGGTGATGAAAAGGGCTTTGAAGATCTCGTCAAAGCTTGCTATCCTCTTACCCGCGATATGATATCTTACCAGGATAAAATTAATATCGGCCTGAATGGTACCGATATTTTTACCCAGGGTGGATGGAGCAATCCGGCTGTCAAACAGGTATCTCCTTTCGAAATGTACGATGTTACGTTCACTTCTGCATCAGGTGATTTATCAAACTTCTGGAATATACTTTATAAAGAGATAGCACGCACCAATACAGCTATTGAGCGGTCGGAGAAAATTACCTATGCCGATCCGGCCAAAAAAACAGTCCGTATAGCCGAAGCTAAATTTCTGAGGGCATTAAGCTATTTTTATCTGGTACAAACCTGGGGCGATGTTCCCATGCCCTTGAAAGAAACAATAGCTCCAAGTAAATCAGTTGTAAGGGTTCCTTCGGCAGAGGTTTACACTCAGATCATAAAAGATCTTACGGAGGCGGAGGCTGCTTTGCCTGTTACCCCAACCGATTATGGCCGGGCTACTAAAGGTGCCGCTCAATTCCTGCTTGCAAAGGTACATCTTACACGTGGATGGAACTTTAACAATTCGCTGGGTGGAACTGCTGCCGATTTTAAAACTGCTTTAGATTGGGCCGACAAGGTAATAGCAACCTACCCGCTTGTGGCTCAATATAAAAATTTGTTCCCGCTACGCGACAAAAATCCTTTGAAACAATATACCGGAGCGCAGAATGACCGCAATAGCGAAGTGGTTTTTGCTGTTCAGTACAGCAGCGACGTGCTTACCTATACACACGAGTATGCTGCTGAGCCCGGCAATTCCTACCATTCGACATTTGGCGGAAGTGGCGAACTGCTTCCCGGAAATCTCGGCCGTACAAGCGATTACAATCGTCATCTGGCTTCTGTTATTACCACGCCTGCTATGTATCGTTTATTTGATCCTGATAAGGACAGCCGCTACGCACATAACTTTGTCGATGCACAATATGCCTTGAAAGATGCCCCCAACTATGTGTACAGCATGTCCAACCCCGCTCTTAAAGTTAGTTATGTAAAAGGTGATACTGTGGCTTATTTCCCTGCCTGGAATAAAACGATTACCCAGGATCTGAGAGGCCTTGATCAGGGCGGTACTAAGAAGTACACGGTTATTACCATTGATGAATACGGAAATGCACAAACAACAAAACTTAACGGTTTAACCCCGTTGATGTGGAAATTCTGGCAGCCGGGTATTCAATATGGAAATGGTTTTGGTACATTCGATTTTGCATTGTTTCGTTCGGGTGAAGCTTACCTGATGGCTGCCGAAGCGATTTTAAAAGGAGCTGGCAACGGAGCATTGGGAGGTGCCGAAGTATACTACAATAAGGTTTTAGACAGAGCTGTTGGAGTTGGCGTCGATCCTTTATGTGCAAAATATCCCGAAGATCTTAATTCGATGGAAACCGTTTCTTACAGGGCAGTGGCAGGCAATCTCACTATCGACATGATCCTTGACGAAAGCGCCCGTGAGCTGATGGGCGAATTCAACCGCTGGTGGGACCTTAAACGCACCGGGAAACTCATTGAACGTGCCAAACGCATGAACCCGTGGGTAAAGAAATCAGATAAGATTGATGCACATCATCTGGTTCGACCAATCCCGCAATCCGAAATAGATCTTTCTTCACCGGCAATTTCGCAGAATCCGGGGTATTAGAATTTGATTTTAACGAGACAGCCATTATCCATCTTAAGATGATGGCTGTCTCTTTTTATTTTTATGATGAAAAGACTTACCATAATTTTTGTTTTTCTCTTGCTCTTTCAGGTTGTTAAAACCCAGAGTTATTCTGACTCCCTTGATGTTTTTGCAAGAGAAGTGTTTATGCCTGCTGAAAAGTACAAATGGGATTGGGGGCAGGCTACCATGCTGAATGCGATGGTGCATTTGTACTACTCAAAACCCGATTCATTGAAACCAACTTACCTGAACTATATAAAAACCGCCATGGACAATACCCTAATTGTCGCCAATGGATTGCACCCTAATGCAGTTGCTTCGGGCCATGGTATGGCATTCCTGGCCAGGGTTACCAAGGAGGATAAATACCTGAAAAAATCGGAACAGATATTTGACGATTACCTAAAAACACCAAGAACCAAGCAGGGAGGCGTATCGCACCGCACCGAAACCGTTGAACTCTGGGACGATACAATCTACATGCTGGGCATGTTTATGCTGGAGATGTACCGACTTACTGGTGATGAGAAATATATTAAGGAACTCTATTCGCAATTAATGATTCATAAAGAAAAGCTTGCCGACCCGAAATGGGGCCTGTGGGTGCATGGTTATGATGACGACAATATAGATTACAACGACCGATGCTGTCAGTTTGGATGGGCAAACCAGTCGCCCGAACGAAAAAGTATCGAATTCTGGGGTCGCGGAAACGGCTGGGTAGTAATGGCTATTGCCGATGCCTTGAATACTGTACCTCAAAAATCGCCTTATTACAAAGCTTTTGCTAAGGAATTAAAGATAATTACTAAAAATTTACCAAAGTTACAGGACCCGCAAACTGGTCTTTGGTATCAACTGCCCATTTATTCCGATAACGCATCAAATTTCCTGGAGAGTTCATGTACTGCAATGTTTGCATATGGTATGGCCATTGGTGTCAGGCATAAGGTGCTGAACAGAAAAGAGTTTCTGCCTGTTATTGAAATGGCATACTCCGGATTACGGACTCACGCTACTAAAAGAGATGGTAAATATGCATTTCCTTCAAAAGTATGCGAAGGAACCTGCATAGGCAACCGCGATTATTATTTCAAACGCAAAACACTCGATGGTGTTAATTATGCCATAGGATCGTATATTGTACTCGATATTGAATACAATAAACTGAAAAGATAAAATAGAAACTCACAATTAATACTGAAAAATTATGAAGATTTCCAGATCAGGATTGACAGTTGCCATGATTTTGATACACATTTTTTCATTTGGCTTTATGCATGCCAATGTTTCAGCTGTAGCACCAAAAAAACTGGTTGTGAATGTCCTTTCGTATGGTGCGGCAGGCGATGGCAAAACGCTCAATACGGCTTTTATCCAAAAAGCTATTGATGAGCTGTTGGCAAAGGGTGGCGGAACTTTGGTTTTCCCGGAAGGCCGTTTTCTTACAGGAAGTATTGTGTTAAAAAGCGGGGTTCGTCTTCATCTTGAAAAAAAAGCTGTGATCCTTGGAACTACCGACCCGTTTCAGTATAAAAATCTCAACCGCTGGAAAGCATTGATACTGGCCGACAGCCAAACCAATATTGCCATTACCGGTAAAGGGACTATCGATGGACAGGGCCGGCAACTTGCTTTAAATGTCGACAGCCTGTACTATATAGGAAAACTTGATCCAAAACATTACAATATGCGACGGAAACGTCCCAACGAAGGCATGCGCCCACAGAATATTGAAATGGTAAAATGTTCCAACATAATAATCTCGGGTGTAACCGTGAAAGACGCCGCCTGCTGGGTACAAACCTACGATTTGTGCAATAACCTTGTGATAGATAGTATCAACGTGATAAGCGATGCCTACTGGAATAACGATGGAATTGATATTTCCGACTGCAAAAATGTGCGGATCACCAATTGTTTTGTCAATTCGGCCGACGATGGTATTTGCTTGAAATCGCACGACAAAAATCATTGGAACGATAGCATTTACATTGCCAATTGCACAGTGCGTTCCAGTGCCAGTGCCATAAAATTCGGAACAGCTTCACATGGTGGATTTAAGAACATAAAAATTGAAAATATTAAAGTTTACGATACCTTCCGCTCGGCTATTGCACTCCAGGCTGTTGATGGCGGGGTACTCGAAAATATTTATATAAATAATGTTGTGGCCACAAACACGGGTAATGCCATTTTTATCCGCCTGGGTCACCGTAATACCGACGGGCGTTACAGCATTCTCCGCAATGTGACCATTAAAAATGTAAAAGTGGAGATACCGTTCGACCGTCCCGATAAGAACTACGACTTACGGGGGCCTGACCTAGATTTTTTTCACAACCCGTTTCCCTCATCCATCACAGGTCTCCCGGGTCACGAAGTTGAAAATGTTACCCTCGAAAATATCGAAATTATTTATCCAGGAAGAGGAAACAACGGCCTTGCCATCCTTCCGCTTAACCGTCTGAAAGATGTACCTGAAGCATCAGCTGATTACCCGGAATTTTCGATGTTTCAGGAGCTGCCTTCCTGGGCTTTTTATGTGCGCCATGTGCGAGGCCTGACTTTAAAAAATGTGATCGTAAAAGCCCAGGCACCCGATTATCGTCCGGCGTATGTTTTCGACGATGTTAAAAACCTGAAAATGGATGAGATTAAAATAACGGAAGATGATAATGCTGCTCAAATCGTTCTTAGGCAGGTAGAAAATCATCAGGTTAGTTTTGATAAAAGCAAAATTTTGAATGTAAATTAGAGAAACATTTTATATGCGTATTGTGAAAGCCCGAAAACTATTTCTATTAATTACTCTGAGTGTTCAGTTTAGTTTTGTAATTGCTCAAAGCCGTCCGGTCGATCTTGTTTTTCCCCAACTCGACAGCGAAAACTCACGCTGGATATTTTTCTCGTCGGCCTGCCGTCCTTTTGGAATGGTGAACCTGAGTCCCGATAACAAGGCCGATACCGACTGGGGATCGGGCTACCGTTATGAGACGGATTCGGTTAAGTTTTTCAGCCATATCCATGGATGGCAGCTTTCGGGTATTCCGGTTATGCCGGTTAATGGTGAGTTCAAGGGGCACCTTGGTTCAAATATTTATGGTTCACCCTATACGCACGACAAAGAAACTGTTAAACCCGGATATCACTCAGTAATTCTGGAAAGCTATGGTATAAAAGCCGAGCTTACTTCGACTACACGGGTGGGCTTTCACCGCTATCATTTCCCCGCTGCTGCGGAAAGTTATGTTTTGCTCGATTTGGGAACTTTACTGGGGCCGTCGGGAACAGTTAAAGGAGTTTCCCGAAAGGTAAACGAAACCGAAATACAAGGTTATGCCCTGATGGACAAAACCATACGCAGGCCAAAACCTGTTTATGTGTTTTATGTGATAAAGTTCGACACCCCGTTCGAAAAAATGATGGCCTGGAAAGATGGTCAGCTTACCGGGGAGGCTAGTAGCTTTGAAGCTTCCAATGGTGGCGTTTACCTTAAGTTCGATACCGGGACTGAAAAAGTTGTGAAGATGAAAGTGGGTATTTCGTATGTGAGCGAAGACCAGGCAAGCCTTAACATGCAGGAGGAACTGCCACACTGGGATTTCGACCGGGTTGTGCAGGAGTCGCAGGATGAATGGAACACCTGGCTGAGCAAAATTGAGATTGAAGGAGGCACACTCCAGCAACAGCGGCGTTTCTATACCGATTTATGGCATTCGCTGCTGGGACGGCGCATCATCAGCGATGTGAATGGTAAATATTGCGATATGACAGGCCCTGAGCGGCGCATAGGCCAAATTCCGCTTGACAAAAGCGGAAAACCACTTTTCAACCACCATAACTTCGACGCTTTTTGGGGCGCCCAGTGGACAATCGCTGCGCTCTGGGGCATGGTTTATCCCAAAGTGTCAAGCGATTTTATTAATTCCATGCTTTTAATTTACAGCGATGGAGGTCTTATTCCCCGTGGCCCTTCGGGTGGTAATTACACTGCCGTGATGTCGGGAGCTTCCACCACACCTTTTATTGTTGGTTCCTACATGAAAGGAATACGGACATTCGACGCCACCAAGGCATTCGAAGGAATGAAGAAAAACCACATGCCCGGTGGCATGATGGGGAAAGCAGGTTATGAGCACAATACAGCCAAAGGAGGAGGAATTGAGTATTACATCGAAAAGGGTTATGTACCTTATCCTATCGAGGGACGATGGGGCATGCACCAAGACGGCGCTTCGCAGACACTCGAATATGCCTCACAGGACTGGTGCCTTGCGCAAATGGCTAAAGTTATGGGCAAAACCGACGATTACAGTTATTTCCTGAAACGCTCCTCGAACTGGAAAAACCTGTACGACAGCCAGAGTTGCTGGATCCGGCCGCGCGACAAAGAAGGGAAATGGAAAGAGCCATTCGATCCTTACCAGTATAAAAATGGGTTTATAGAAGCAAATTCGGCTCAGGCCACCTGGTTTGTGCCTCACGATTTGCCCGGACTTGCGGCCTTGATGGGTGGAAACGGCAAAGCTGCTGCCAAACTCAACGAAAGTTTTAAAAAAGCCGAAGAGCTTGGTTTTACTTCGGGAACCTCGCATGCTGTTGAGCTACATCCCGAATATCAAAGGATACCGATCAACTATGGCAACCAGCCATCGATACAAACCGCATTTGTGTTCAACCACATAGGCCACCCGTGGCTTACCCAGTATTGGTCGCGAAAAGTTGCCGATAAAGCTTTCAGCGCCCTTTCGCCTCAATTTGGTTATAATGGCGACGAAGACCAGGGATTGATGGGCTCTCTCTCGGTTTTGATGAAGATCGGCCTTTTCGAAATGAACTCCGGAGCAGAACAGCGCCCAGTGGTTGAACTGGGAAGCCCGGTATTCGACAAAATAGCCATTCACCTGGATCCGAAGTATTACAAGGGAAAGACATTTGTTATTGAGACTAAAAATAACGGTGCAGAAAACTATTATATTAAATCGGCAAAGCTTAACGGCGCAAAACTCAATAAACAATGGATTTATCACGATCAAATTGCGAACGGAGGTACTTTGATCCTCGAAATGGGGAAGGTGCCCAATGAAAAATTCAATGGTGAGAGATAGATATGTGGAGTTTATGGTTAGTAAATAAAACTTAAAGTTTAGTCGACAGACGACAGTCAGCGATCCACAGCCAGTAGCTTTGACAAATGATCCTGACTTTTGCAAATTTGCACTGGCTGTTGCCTGTCATCTGTGGTCTGAGAACTGTGGACAAACTTTTTTTATTCAAGAGTTAACTAATTCAACAGATATAATAACCCGCATTGCAGCTTTCCTGATCAAATCTCGATAAAATTCGTTTAATAACCCTGAATTTATTAACAATTGTACATTGTCCTAAAAAGTGATATTTGAAAATCAATGTTTTACAATTTGAAAATTTTTCAATTTCAAATGTAGTACCCTCAATATATTGCTGAAACCATCTGATGGCATAGCTTTGTTACATGTTTATTAAGGCATATAAAAAGACATACCTAATTTTCGCATATGCGAAAGAGCAATAAAAATCAGAGTTGTCTCTGTATGAATTTCTACAAATTTTAAGCGTTTCAGTATTCTAATTCGCCTTTATATTAGCTACTTACAAATATTTCAAAGAACTATGAAATCAATGATCAATATAACCAATTGTCTGTGTTTTAATTAAGACGCAATTCTAGTAACCTGTCTTATTTACCCATAGTTACTTACTATTACTCTTTTAAGAAGAGGTAAATATTTTAGTCTCCGGGCTAACCAAAAACTTAAAACTTACTTTACTTTATATAAACCTATTTTGCCTTTTTTGTCGGTAAATTTGCTCCCTCAAATTAATCGCATAAGCATGCATAAACAATTTTTTTTAGGCTTAATCTCTATTTTAAGCATAGTCAGCAGTTTTAGCCAATCCAATTATTACTTTGATAAAATTACCACCGATCAGGGATTGTCGAATAACACCGTAAGCGCTATTATGCAGGATAGATACGGGCGAATGTGGTTTGGCACCTACGATGGATTGAATTGCTACGATGGATCAGCCATTAGAACATTTGGAAATATTGCTACCAATTTGGCGAGAAAATATACCGATAATCAAATTAATATCATTCATGAAGATACGAATGGTATTATCTGGATCGTTCATCCAAACGGCATTATCAGTTCCCTTGAGGATTTTGAATCGTCGAGATTTCAGAGCTACCGGTTGGTTCCTTCAAATATTTCAATAAACAAGGTTACTGATAATAGCGATGGAAGTATTTCCCTTTCGGGAATTAACGGAGGCTTTGTATTTAATAAAAAGGCGAAGGCATTTGTTTTCAAAAAAGAAATGAAAATGCTAAATGATGAACCTGTGTTGCTGAAAATTTATAAAAATGACCAACCACACCTTAAAATACAGAAATATTGGACAGCAAACGATAATACTATCATGATAGCCACCTTAAAAGATGGACTTATAAAATTAACCCCGACCGTAGGTAATAAATACAGAGTCGAAACTATCCGTCAACTAATTGATAATCCATTTTCTCTTTCCAACAACGAAGTATATTCCGTTTTTACGGACAAATCCGGCATAACATGGATAGGAACCAAAGATGGGGGATTAAATAAACTTCTTCCGCAAGCACAGTTTTTAAAAACGCTCCGATATCGGAATGGAAAATCCAATACGCTTCCCAAAGGAACGATCCGAGCCATCTCGGAGGATAGCAAGGGTAAAATTTGGATTGGAACATATACCGAAGGGGTGGCGATTTACAATCCTAAAACAGAGACATATTCTTACCTTAAACAACAGAATAACTCCATGAGCGAAGATTGGGACCGAATTCGGTGTATCTACCAGACTTCCGATAAAAGAATGTGGATTGGAAGTTATAATGGGCTTTGTGCTATTGATCCGAATAATGGGAATAAATCGTATTTCACACCAGGAAGGGAGAAAAACTCACTGATTTCAGGCCGAATTTATAGTTTAGCTGAAGATAAAAAGGGGTTCCTATGGATAGGTTCCTGGGGAGGGGTAGACAAGCTGGAATTGAAAACCGGTAAAATTACCAGGGTACTTTCAAAGAGGTTATCCGATTTGCATGTCCGTAAAATTATGTTCGATTTGGAAGAAAATCTATGGATAGGAACCGAATTCGGTGGAATTAATAAATTTAATCCGGCTACTAATCAGCTCGAAATTTTGAAATGTTCTTCTTCTGAAAATTCCTTAAGCAATAATAGTATTTATAGCATTTATCAGGCACAAAACGGATTCGTTTGGATAGGTACTTCCGATGGCCTTAATGTTTTTAATCCATTATCCGGAGAAATAGAGCGCATTAGTTTTGAAAAAGGTTTGTCGGCGGGATTAATAATGGGAATTTTAGAAGATAATGATGCCAATGTTTGGTTAAGTACTTCAAGAGGAGTTGCCAAAATCGACCACAAAACACGCTTTATTCGTTTTTATGACAAATTCGATGGCTGGGTTACTTCGGAATTTTCAGAAGGCGCCTATTTTAAAAACATTGCCGGGGAATTGTTCTTTGGGGGAATTGATGGGATTACCTGTTTTAATCCTAAACAAATACCTGTAAATTCAACAGCACCCAATTTTTTTATTGAAATAAAATCTCCCAAAGGACGTAAAGGAATCATTTCTAATGCTACCCTAAAACAAAACTCAACGATAACGGTTCCCTATAACCAACGCAATCTGCAAATTGAAATTCAGGCTTTTCACTACCTCAATCCTGGTAAAAACCAAATTGCATATCAGTTTTCATCGATCGATCCAAGCTGGCATATCGTAAATGGCTCTAAAGCAGAATTTAATGTTATCGGCCTAAAGCCTGGAATCCGAAAGTTGCAAATCAAAGTTTCGAATGCGGATGGTGTATGGAGTAAAACGATACAAATTCCCATTCATATTGAACAGCCGTTTTGGATGAAAACCTGGTATTGGTTATCGTTTATAATCGCTGGCTTTTTAATATCTATAGTTTTTGTTCGTGTTCGGTTATCGCAGGAAAAAACACGAAATGCGCGCTTACAATATATGGTTGAGGAACGGACGAAGGAAATTGAGGCGCACCGTCTGCAATTGGAAATTAAAAACCGGGAATTAGAACTGGTGAATCAAAAAACCTTAAAACAAAAAGATCAAATTTTAGCTCAGCATGAGCATTTGCTAGAACTTCACGAAAAATTAAAAGAAATAAACGAGCTAAAATTGAACTTCTTTACAAATGTTTCACACGAAATACGAACTCCTTTAACCCTAATTTTGGGTCCGGTTGAAAATTTACTTTTGGGAGGGGAATTAGACAACAGCCAAATGGATCAGCTTTTTCTGGTGCAGCAACAAACGAACTACCTGCTAAGTTTAGTAAATCAATTACTGGACTATCGTAAACTCGAGAATGGATCGATAGCGCTAGAAAATGAACCGGGAGAATTCATCTCGTTTTGCAGGAATATTTGTCATACGTTTTTATTTGAGGTACATTCACGGAATATTCATCTATCCTTTCAATCAGAAATTGAGGCACTGCAAACCATGTTTGATGGAGAAAAAGTACGGCAGATAATTTCCAATCTCATCTCGAATGCCTTGAAATTTACCCCTGAAAGTGGTGAAATCAAAATCCTTGTAAAGGTTTCTTTATTCACGCAACAAATTCTGGTGCAGGTTGAGGACAACGGTATTGGTATCCCATCCAACCGTTTGGGATTTATTTTCGATCGTTTTTACCAAGTTGGGAAATCGATAAACCCACACATGCCGGGAACAGGAATTGGCTTATCTCTTGCCCTTGAACTCGCTAAAATCCATCAAGGGTCTTTGTCTGTTAAAAGCGAAGAAGGTAAAGGAAGTATTTTTACCTTATCGCTTCCATTAGTGCCAGTGAAAACCGGGATTAATGAAAGTTCCATCGTGGAGCCTTCAATTTATTTCAATCAGAGTTTGGCAAGTACTGATCAGTCAATTAGTAATACAAATGTTAAGCAAGCTACTATTCTTGTGGTAGAGGATCATCCCGAAGTGCTTACATATATAGGCAGTCTGCTGCAAAAAAACTATCTGGTATTGCTGGCTCCTAATGCTAAGGAAGGATTGAAGCTTTTAAAACACCAGCATGTAGATATAATAATTTCGGATTGGCTGATGCCCGAAATGGATGGAATGGAGTTTTGCAGGAAAGTAAAACAGAATAAACAATATATGCACATCCCGTTTATGATGGTTACTGCATTAACCGGGAATAACGACCATATTCAGGCGCTGGAATGCGGAGCCGACGATTATATTAAAAAACCATTTTCTCCACAATTATTAAAGGTTAAGCTAGCAAACCTTCTGCAACGCGAAAATGCTTTAAAAGAGTCGATATCCATTCAGGAAAGATTGGTTCCTGAGAACAAAAAAGAAGAGACAGAAGACGAAAAAATGCTTAAAAAATTTAGCAAAACGATTGATGAAAATCTCTCCCGATCTGAGTTTTCCCCAGAGTTATTGGGCGAGTTGATGGGATTGAGTAAAATGCAGCTCTACCGGCGGGTAAAACAGCTTACCGGGTTGGCGCCTAACGAGCTAATTCAGTCCAAGCGGTTAAAAAGGGCTAAACAGCTACTCGAAGATACAGCATTTACTATCAGCGAAGTAGGATATAAAGTTGGCTTTAACGATCCAAAATATTTTAGTAAATGCTTTTATAGAACTTTTGGTGTGTTACCAAGTCAGTTTCAAGATGCATTTAAGCAACAAAATGAAGAAGTGGAATATTAAGACAAGATTAAGCCATGGTTTCCTCTCTCTAAAGTGCAAATTTTCTACTCCAATCAGGTAATTAAATTCCTCCTGTTGTAATTTTTCTCCACCATTTTTATAACTATTCTCCTCCTGGGTTTTAGCTTCTTGGGGCTAATTTGGCACTTGAAAATTTATAAAAATGTAAAATCTATGAACCGAGCTTGTTTTCCAAAAAACGCATGCTTGCATGAATCCCGCAATTGCGGGACAAGCTGCATCCAACCTATTAAAAACAATTTTGAACGGATGAAAAATTTAATTTTAATTCTTGTCTTTCTAATGATGGTTTCTTCCATAGGAAAAGCGCAAACCACCCTTTCCGGAACAGTCCGGGAGAAAGGAAATGGAATTGCCATTGCCGGGGCAAACATCACTATAAAAGGCACAACTATCGGAACAATAAGTGATGCCGACGGGAATTATAAACTCGAAGCACAAACCGATACAGGTAGGGTAATTGTATCGTTTATTGGCTTCAAAACCCTGGAATTTCCGTTTAAGGGTTCTGTCAACTTAAGCGTTGAGCTGGATGTTGACAATGTAAACCTTGAAACTGTTATGGTGATCGGTTATGGCGAGGTGAAGAAAAAGAACCTCTCCACAGCTGTTTCTACTCTTGATAATGTGGCCGAAATGAAGAGCAGGCCTACTGGTATTTCAGGAATGATTCAGGGTAACGTTGCCGGGGTGACCGTTATGAATACCGGCGGAGATCCGGGAGCTTCCCCAAAAATGATTATCCGTGGTTTGGGATCTCCAAACGATGCCCCTCTTTGGGTTGTTGACGGTGTTCCTGGTGCACCGGTAAATACTGAGGATATTGAAAGTGTCACCATTCTTAAGGATGCCGCATCAGCTGCCATTTATGGTGCAAATGTAGGATCGGGAGGCGTTATTATTGTTACTACCAAAAAAGCAAAAACTGGTAAAATACGGGTAGATGCGAATGCATATACCGGGTACCAAAATGCATGGAAACTTCCGGAAGCGTTGAATGCCCAAGAGCTCGCCGATGTTAAAAACCTGGCTGCGGATAATGCCGGTACATCGCGCAACCCAGCTTTCGATGCAACTCAAAACCCTTGGGGAATGGTAACCCGTACCAACTGGGTTGATGAGATTTTCCGTACCGGGAAAATAAACCACTATGCTTTATCTTTATCCGGAGGAACTGAAAACCTTAAAGCACTTGCCTCTTTTGAAGCAAATGAAAATGAAGGAATTCTCCTGAATACTTTTACCAAAGGACTAAGTGGGAAGGTAAATATTGATTACAAATTATCTAAAAACATTAAGGTATCTCAATGGATACAGGCCGGAACCAGCCGTGGCTATTCGAACGACACCGAAAGTGGCTACACCGGAGCAGTTATCAGCGCTATTTATATGCCGCCTTCAGCTACAGTATATGATGAGAATGGAAAATTTGGCGGAGTTACCCCACTGGATCAGATAAAGTATGCAGGATCATATGGCGATATTGTTAATCCGGTAGCATCATTGCTTCGCAAAGATGTATATAACCCCAATACCTGGATTCATTCCACTTCCAAATTGGAAATGAAGTTATTGAAATATTTCACCTATAATTCCTCCTTTACATTTGGTGGAAACCAATATTTGTATCAGGAATTTACACCAAAACGCCCAGAACCAGGCAAACCAAATAATGAAAATAGCCGTTATCAGGAATCATCGAACGGACAACATTGGTTATGGGAAAATACGCTTTTGTTCAATAAGAGCTTTAACAAACATAGTTTTACCCTACTTGGCGGATATAGTGCTTCGTACCGCAAAAGCAAAGGTTTTGGTTTATCAGTTTATGGTTTCGACAGCGAAGATGAATTTTCGAGGAATATTGTTAACGGATCTGACTGGACAAAGAGTAAGCCATGGGAAAATGTATCGGAAGTTGCTTATACATCTTATTTTTCACGACTTTCGTATATTTTCGACGACAGGTATTATCTGACTGCAAGTGTGCGCAGGGATGCTACCTCTAAACTTTATAAGGACAATAACAATGGTATTTTCCCCGCAGTGTCTGCTGCCTGGAAGATTTCGTCGGAGCCATTTTTTGAAGTAGGTTTTATTAACCATCTTAAACTGCGCGGTAGCTGGGGACAAATTGGGAATGTAAATTCAGTACCCAATTATTCTTCGTCAGTTAAACTTGTATCGCAGCGCGAAACTATGTTAGGCAATCCCGCTACCCGCCTATCTGGCTTAGGTCTGGAGTCGGTTTCAAATTTATCTTTAACCTGGGAAACTTCCGAGCAAACCGATTTTGGCATGGATGTAGACTTATTTGACAGCAAAATCTCCGTAGTTGCCGATTACTATATCAAATACACCAAAAACCTGATCGACAAAATTCCTATTGCAGCTACTGCCGGAGTTATGGTTGCACCTTATGGCAATATAGGTAAAGTAAAAAATCAAGGTTTAGAGTTTTCGGCCACTTATAATGGAAAAATAAACGATTTTAATTATAAAATTGGGGCAAACTTTGCCACAATAAATAGCGAAGTACAAGATTTAGGTTCCCGCAGCATTTATCCCAACGATATTAAAGTTAGAGGTGTTTTATCCCCAATTTATTCTTCCGTTGGCCAGGCATGGTACTCGTATTATCTGGTTAAAACCGATGGTCTTTTCCAAACCGATCAGGATGCCATTAACTATGTTGATAAAAACGGGGCACGTATTCAACCCAATGCTAAAGCAGGCGATTTAAAGTTTATTGATAAAACGGGCGATGGCATTATTAACGATAACGACCGCGAGTTTATGGGCAATTCTATGCCTGAAATTACCTTTGGCTTCAATGCTTATTTAAATTACAAAGGCATAGATTTATCCTTTCTTTTCCAGGGAATTAGAGGAGCCAAATTATTTAACGCCTTTAAAAGTACCACTCTTACGGCATCAGAACAAGGCTATAATATGTCAAAAGATATTCTGGATGCATGGTCAACAAGCAATACGGGCTCATCTATACCAAGAATTTCTGCTACCGATCCAAACAAAAATTTCCAAACTACGTCCGATTGGTTTCTTGAAGATGGTTCATACCTGCGTTTGAAAAATGTAACTCTTGGATACACATTGCCCCGCATCATTCTCCAAAAAATAGGTTTACCAGATGCCAGCCTGAGAATTTATTCCAGTGCCGAAAACCTTTTAACCATTACAAAATATTCCGGTATGGATCCTGAAGTGGGTAACTATGGCGTTGATGTAGGTAAATATCCAATGTCGCGCATAATAACTTTTGGCGCCAATTTGAATTTTTAATAACTTTTAAATCAAGGAAAAATGAAAAACAAAATAATAAGTCTGGTAACATTTGCATTGTTACTTCTAAGTTTCTCCTGTTCCGAGGACTTCCTTCAATATAATAAATATGGTGAACCGGCTTCAGACAACTTTTGGAAAACGCAATCCGATGCCCTTTCGGCAGCAAACGGGCTATATTCCTTTTTTACAAACGATGAGATTGTTGGTCGCGGGTTTATGTGGTATATTGATGCCAGCGACGATATGGTGGTAGGACGTGATAAGGCACAGGCAGTGAACATGAAAAACTTTGTGGATGCAGGGGCAAACAGTTACACCAGCCAAAACTGGCCAATCATGTACCAGTTAATAGGTAGGGCAAACGATATTATTTTGCATATCCCTAAAATGGACATTCCTGAAGATATGAAAAACTCTGTATTAGGCCAGGCTTATTTCTTCCGGGCATGGGCATATATGTGGTTAGCTCCAAGATATGGCGATAACCGTGCAGGTATCCCCATTGTTGAACCAGGTTTGCCGGTAGATCAGCTTGATGTTCCACGCGCTGAGAATGTAAGCAAAAACTACCTTTATTGTGTGGAAGATTTTAAAAAGGCGGCTGAGCTATTGCCTTATTTTGATGAATTGGCTGCAAGTGATTATGGCCGACCGCATAAAACTGCCTGCTGGGCTTATATTGCCAAAGCTTACCTTTACAATGCAGAATACGATCCTACCAGCTACGCACAAGTAGTTGAATATTCCGACAAAGTTATTTCCAGCGGAAAGCACGAGTTGGTTAAAAAGTATAAAGATGTGTTTAAAATGTCGAATAACTGGAGCAAGGAATATATCTGGTCATTTGTTAGCAATGCCGAAGCTGGTATAATCACTCCATCAGTATTCCTCGAAAATAAAGGCTGGGGAAAATACAATGGATGGGGATATTGGCATGCAACCCTGGAATTGTACGATGAGTTTGAAACGGGCGATCCCCGCCGGGAAGTAACTATTCTGAAATTTGGTGATAAATTCAAATATTTTGGCGATTCTATTCGGTATTGGTCTACTAATAACCGTACAGGTCTTCAATTTAACAAGTTTATGGCTCCATTTGAAGATGCCGATTGTGTTGGTAAAAACGTAAATCCTAACGGCGATTACCCAACAACCACTCTTAATATGCCGTTGATCCGTTACGCAGAAGTATTACTTTTTAAATCTGAAGCCCTTGTAATGCAGGGGAAAAACGGAGATGCCCCCCTTAACGAAGTAAGAATGCGAGTTGGATTAACTCCCAAAACGAATGCAACTATGGCTGATTTAAAACACGAACGCCGGGTAGAATTAGGAGGGGAATGGGCCGACAGGCATTTCGACTTAGTACGTTGGCACGATGCTCAGGCTGCATATGCAAAGTCTTTACATGGTCGCATTCATGCCGACCTTGCAAATCCGGCATCGTCTTTTACGGTTAAAGAAGTATGGCCAGCCCGTGTTTTCGATCCTATCAAGAATCATGTTTGGCCTATTCCTCCGGACGAAATTCTGAAAAGTAAGGTTCTTAAACAAAACGAAGGATATTAAGAATAAATAAAAAGGCAGACTATATTTGCATAGTTTGCCTTTTTATTCGATTGTAAATTTAATACCCCATAAAAATGCATTTAAAAGTTATCGTATTTCAATTTGTTCTGGTATTTTCAACTATTTGCGGGTTAAATGCACAGGGTTTAAATTTAAGAGGCGGCCATTCGCATAACGATTATTCGCGCCAAAGGCCCTTATTTGAAGCGCTTGAAAATGGATTAATTTCAATTGAAGCCGATATTTTTCCTGTTGGAGAACAACTATTGGTTGCTCATAATCCGGAAAACCTCCAGGAGGAAAAAACTTTGGAGGCTATGTACTTAGTGCCTTTAAGAAAGTTAGCCGAGGAACACAAAATTTCAAACCTTATTTTGTTAATTGATATAAAAACCGATGCAGAACGTTCGTACCAGCTATTAAAACAGCTTTTCGCAAAATATGATACTTTGCTAACCTTATATAGCGAAGATTCTATTCATCTTCGTACCATCTCGGTTATCCTATCGGGCGAAAGACCATTTTCCATATTAAAGGAAAAGAATAGATATGCTGCACTCGACGGACGATTTGATGATATCAGCTTTAAATATGGTTTCACTTATTTCCCCTTAATCAGCGAAGATTGGAACAAGCTTTTTACCTGGAAAGGGCAATTGGGTATTTCCTATAAGGAAAAAATCGCCCTGGATGAACTTGTAAAAAAGTGTCACAGTCAGCATAAACTAATCCGGTTTTGGGGATTACCCACCTCGCATAACGAAACAGTTCAATTCTGGGAGCTTTTTAAAAATTCAAAAGTTGACTTATTGGGTGTCGATAATCCATCGGCATTTAATACTTTTTCTAATCCCCAAAAATAAAATATGAGAATTTCGAAAATTAGGACAATCCTATTACTAATGCTGATAGGAACAGGGAGTCTTTTATCCCAATCAGCGGTAAAAGACAGCAGTTGGTTATATACCCCCGAAAAGCATTTTTGGTTTCCAAACTCAATGCCTGCCTTACTTTACAACAGGGCAATTGCAGACCAAAGCCACACTATTTGGAATACGGCATATCATACGGCAGCGCCGGTTCCGGTTGGTTCGCTGGGGCCAGCGAAGTATACAAAGCAATTAAAGGGGATTATTCCCAACACTACTATTGGTAAAGTAGTAAAGCAAGCCCTGGCCGATAATATCAATGTTATTCTGGTAATTGGCGATGGTATGGGAACAGTTCACATGACGCTTCCGGTTTATATGAACCTGGCCAATGCGAATAATCAGGAAACCATGTTTGAGAAAATTATGCGCGAAGGGGAGTCGGGATTTGTATTAACAAATACTGTAAATGGATTAGTAACTTGTTCGGCAGCTGCCGGAACAGCTTTAGCTACAGGAACCAAAACCAGAGTAAATATGGTTAGTGTTGATTCTACGGGTCAACCTCTTGAGAGTGTACTGGTTTTTGCGGCAAAAAAAGGAATGAAGACAGCGGTGGTAAGCGATGCCAGCATTACTGATGCCACACCTGCCGCATTTTATGGTCATGCCGTGAACCGGGACGATGAAGAATCGCTGGCATACCAATTGGCAAATGATAATTATGTAGATGTTATCCTTGGAGGTGGGGCAAGCCTTTTTATACCTAATAATAAAAGCTATAAAAATTTTGAAGAATTCGCCAATTTCCCTGGAGACTTTAATCAATTTTCCGGTCGCTCCGATTCGTTAAATCTTATTGCTTCATTCCAAAAAAATGGCTATACCATTGCTTGTTCGAAAAAAGAAATGGAAGAAGCCCCTTCCAATAAAAAACTAATTGGCCTTTTCGCTGCCGGCGGATTGCCATCGCCAATAAACCGCGATAGTTCCACGCATAATGTACCAACGGTATCGCAAATGGCACAAAAAGCTCTTTCCATGGTTTCGCGATCACCGAAGGGTTATTTTTCAATGATCGAATGTGCCCAAATTGATTGGGAAGCACACTCTAACGATGTGGGAGGAGTATATAAAGCCGTATTGGAAATGGATGATATCCTTAAAGTTGCCTATGATTTTTATACTAAAAACCCTTCCAAAACTTTACTTATTTTTACCGCCGACCACGAGACCGGAGGATTATCAATTGCTTATACAAAAGTTGAAAAAAATGAAATTGAAAAATATACCTGTCTAAATGGAGAAACTTGGGTGAATAACACCAACCCTTTATATTTTAAAGAATTTAAGAATCTGTCGCTTCAAAAATTAACGATTGGTAAAGTATTTGGAATGTCAAAGTCTCTTGAAGAATTTAGGAATAATATTAAGAAATTTACCGGTTATGAAATAAGTATTTATGAAGCCGGTGAGATTTACCAGGCATATATAGAACTTCATGGAAATGTAAAAATAAAATAAAACGACAACCACATTAAATTTAAGCCACTCAAATATCAACAGTGATAATTTGAGTGGCTTTTTGGCTTAATTAAAATCACATTTAGTTATTCGAAAGCAAAAAGAGTTTTCCTCACGAAGAACTCTTTAATGAAAAAAACTACAATTGTAACCAGACTATTTTTTGAGCTTTTTTCTACTGGATATTTACAATTACCTTAGGCATAATTTCCACATTAAAATAAGGTAGCAACCTAAAACCATCGTTATTTTAATGTATAATTTGTGGTAAATTTCGAAAAGGTACTATTGAAAATATTTTATTTTATTATCAAAGGAAGTGCAGGAATGAAGACAGGGGTTTTGAAGCTGTAATTATTGCAGGACAATACTGGTTAAAAGACAACTGGTGGGTTATAGTTGGTAAAGGATTGACATTTGACGCACCGGTGTTTTACACCGTAAAAGACACCAAAACAGCAGCTTTTTATACAGGTGTTCCAGCTTTTACTTTTGCAACGGGTTTTGAAATTTGGCACAAAGGACGCTTTGTATTAGATTTGCAGTATAGAATATTTTTTGGAAAATCAAATCTTCCAAACGGCAGACAAAGAGAAGGTGTTTCAAATATGTTTATTGTAGGATTTAATTGGTATTAATTATGATACATTTTGCCCAATACGGAATAATAATTATTCTTTCGTTAATTTTAGTTTTTCATTGTTGCATAATGTTCAAAATAATTCCGTTCAATATCGTTTGGGGTGGACGATTAAAGTCCGACAAGGAAATGTATCGGTTTGAAACGGCATCTATTTTAATAAACTTATTTTTTCTGTTTGCTTTATTGGTGCATTCAAACATTTTAATAGCTGATTATTCTAAAATAATTATGAAGATTATTTTATGGATAATGACGATACTTTTTGCCATCAACACTCTTGGAAACATTGTATCTAAAAACAAATTGGAAAAACGACTATTTACACCAATTACAATTCTGTTGACAATATTTTCATTAATTTTAGCTCTTACAAACTGAAAAAAAGGAACATACGCCTAACATCATTAATTTTTTTGGGGCGGAATTGCGGATTTTAAAGTGCATGCTTCTAATTTAGATCTTAACTTACCGACTGGAAAGTTGCTTCGATTCCGATAGCTATCGGAACCCCAACAAAACTTATATGTAACGTTTGCTGTAATTAAACAAAACGAAAATTATTATGCACAATAAACTTATTCGAATAGTAAAACAAATAGTATTGATTGATTCAGATGAAGAGAAAATATTTTTGAATGTTTTTAGCCCTATGATCTTAAAAAAGGGGGATTTTCTACTAAAAGTAGGGGAAGTTAATAACAAATTAGGGTTTCTAGTAGAAGGCCTGGTTCGTTACTTTGTATATAAAAATAATGAAGAATCGACACTTGAGTTCAGCAAAGAAGGGGAGTTTATTGCCGAATACCAGAGCTTTTTAAACCAAACCGAATCTATTCAGGCTATTCAGGCAATTGAAGACACCACCCTGTTAGTGACAGATTATGATGGACTTCAAACTATATACAATCAAACAAAAAATGGAAATTTAATTGGTCGGATAGTAATTGAATATAGGTTTGGCCATTTAATGCGACAATTGCTGTCGATTTATATGCATAGCCCCGAAGAGCGTTACCTTCACTTCCTGAAAACTTTTCCCGACCTGGTGCAGCGAGTCCCTCAATATTATATAGCCTCGTATGTAGGGGTAAAACCGGAATCATTAAGCCGGATTAGAAAACGATTGACTGATCAAATTTCTTAACTCAAGTCAATCAGTAATAAAATATATTTTCAGAATTTTGTCAAAAAAAAAAGAATATGATTTTAAATCGAAAAGGGATATCTCTTTTATTATTGTTGCTTGTTTTGTTTATATCGTGCGAAAAAGAGGAGATTGCAGACATAACACAAAAAACTGAATTAGATAAGCTCGTTGATTCAGAATTTAAACGGTTGCTAATGCCTGGTTTAGTATGTCTGGCAGTAAAAGACGATTCTGTTGTGTACCTTGGTTTAAGAGGATATGCAAATAAATCTGGGAAAAAACTATTCACCAATCAAACCCGAATGCTGATAGCTTCAACATCAAAAACTTTTACACTTACAGCTATCATGCAACTCTGCGAAAAAGGGCAAATTAACCTCGATTCGGACATAAACCTTTACTTGCCTTTTCAGGTTCGAAATCCTCATTTTACCGATTATCCGATAACTGTAAGGATGTTGCTCACCCATACTTCTTCTATATCTGATGGTGGTTATATGCCATCACTCTACTATCTTTTTGGATATGTCGATTATCCCGAAACACTCATGAGTTTTGAGAAAAACTACCTCACACAGGCAGGTAGCAATTACACCAAAAAGAATTTTTCAAAGATTAAACCTGGCCAAGTTTACGATTATTCTAATGTAGGGGCTGCCCTTATTGCCTGCCTGGTAGAACATGTTACAAATACCAGTTTCAACGATTATTGCAAACAGTATATTTTCGAGCCCTTGGGTATGGATAAAACAACATGGTTTTTTAGTGAAACGCCTGAAAATGAAATTGCTATTCCTTATGGCGACAATAACATCACCAACCCATCAAAATCATTTTACACCTATCCTACCTATCCCGATGGACATTTAATAACAACGATTGACGATTTGTCGAAGTTTATGAGGGCTTATATTATGAATGGCAAATACAACAATTTCCAACTATTGCAAGCTCAAACTATTGATACCATTATGCATGAAAATTTGAGCATTCCTGGTGGCACACAGGGCTTGATATTTTTCAAACGAAAGAATAGTCAATTTGAGGTATGGGGACATGATGGTGGCGATCCTGGAGTTTCGACCGAAATGTATTTCGACAGAGAAAAACGCGTGGGTTATATCATGTTTAATAATCGCACCGATGCTTATTCTTCTGTACTTAGAAATGCTTTATTGCTCTATGCTAACCAATATTAACAAATTTAAAAAATACAACATGCAACCGATATATTTTTACATCCGATTAACCGTGCTTCTTTTATTATCCATCCTGTTTGTAAAAAATGCAAACGCCCTAAGTACCGATACAACCCAAACCAGCAAAGGCATTGTAGTCAGCTATTGGGGCACACTCAATAGCAACCCCGGTCTAAAATTAAGTTTTGAAAATACACGCTTATTTACACCAAAATATGCTGGTAATAGTTCAATATCTTTGCTTATAAACAGAAAACCAGATATTTATACCTCAGCGGGTATTGTCTTAAATAGCTCGCTTCGCAGAACAGGTAGAAGAGGATTGTATTTTGAACATGGACTTAATATCGGTTATATGGGCAGCTATTACGATTTCGACTTTTATCGCACCAATTCAGATAACGAAATTGTTAATGTTGGCAGAAAATGGGTTAGCTCAATTATATTAGGATATTCATTTGGTTTAGGTTACGATTTTTCGGAAAAGACAAATAGAAATATTCAAATATTCATAAAACCAGGGATATATTATCGTTTCCCAAATAACGACAACATTTTTTACCTGAACAATTATAGCGTAGAGATAGGATTCGCTTTACATCCGAAATGGTTGAACAAGAAAAAATAACTATCGCCAATAAATAGGAATTCAAGTAGTTAGCACGCACAACTCGTTCCCAATGGCTATCGGGAACAAGTTGAACGAAATCTGTTCGCCTTAGAAAAGCTATACATTATATATGTATTTATCGGGGGAGAACAGTAAAATACAGGAACATTATCTTAGGTGTAATCCTCTGTTCTAAAAGTAAATTTATACAATTTTTGCTTAAACATTATTTGAAATACTTTATTCTGGATATTCTGGTAAAGATCTTTATAGCTATAGAAACTATCACGACTGTACCCAAAAAGCTTGCATGCTTGAGAAACGTTTCCTAGTTGTTCGGCTAAACCGAGTAAACCTAATTTAGTTTTAATTAATTTTGCTTCTGTATTCATTTTCTGACAGTTTTAGTGGATTTAACTTATTTGTCTTTGGTTATTCAAATTTAGTTTAAATCCCTAACTGTCAGATTAAGTCGTAGCTAATTCAAATAAGTATCAATGGTAACAATTTACTGAAGAAATTTTGTTCTTTAGAAATGAGAAATTTTCAACCTAATTTCTTCGGCGAATGAGTTGTTAAACTAATGCTTTTATTGGGTATTCCAGAACAACATAAGCCCCATTGTTTTTATTATTGCCCAAAGATATACTTCCATTTTGAGCATCCATAAGTAATTTGCCAAAAAGGAGATTTAATCCGATCTTTTCATTTATTTGATTATGGTCTAAGTTAAATGGTTCAAATGGCTTTTTCAAAATTTTATCTGTAAATCCTGTCCCATTATCTGTTATTTTACATATAATCAAGGATTCTTTTATCGAAAAATCTATTTGTATTTCTTTATTTATAGGTGAATAATTAATTGCATTCCCCAGAATATTAGTTAGGTTTTTTTTGTTTAGTCTTCTATCACCATAAATAGTATATCCACCATTAGAAATATAGGTATTTATTTTAATTTGTTTTTCATTGGCAATTTCTAATAAATCAGATACACACTCATTGCACAATGAAATGATGTCAATATCTTCATTTGTAAATGCCTTTGCCCCTTTTAGGCGTAATTCTGAAATGTCTAATACGTCCAATGAAAATTGTTCAAGACGCTTTACCGAAAGATTTAAATATTGTATGTATTTTTTTATGCTTTGAGGAGCATCACTTTCTTCTAAAAGATTAGTAAAACCTATGATACCATTTAATGGAGTGCGAATCTCATGGCTTATCATTTGTAAGAATTCATTTTTTGTAACATCAATTATTTCAAGTTCTTTTTTGGCCTCGAAGAGATCATCATTGGCTCTTTTAAGCTCTTTTGTTCTTATATCTACCTGTTTTTCAAGCCAGCGATTATTATCCTTTAATTTTTCTTTGCTTTTGACTAGTTCGAGTTGTGTTTTTACTCTAGCCTGAAGTTCTTCACTGTTAAAGGGTTTGGTAATGTAATCAACTCCGCCGCAGTTAAAGCCCTGTGTGATACTATCAATATCATCTCTGGCCGTTAAGAAGATAATTGGAACATCTGAAAATTCCGGATTCTTCTTTATTCTGGAACATACTTCATAACCATCCATTTCCGGCATCATGATATCGAGTAAGATTATATCGAACTTTTCTTTTTGAGTCCACAACAGCGCTTCATTACCGTTAGTTGCATATTCTACATTATAATTACTCGATAACAAAATATTGATAAGAACCTGAATATTTTTCAAGTTATCATCTACAACTAGAATGTTAAATGTTTCTGCTTTCATGATGTTTGCCTTATAACGTTTTAACCACTTTGGGAATATGTCGAGTAACTTTCTGTTTTTCGGTGTTAAAAAAGGTAACTTTTTCCCCTGTAGTTTTCATTGTTCCGGGAGATTAATATTTTTAATACGGTCAAAAAGAGCTGAGAGGATATTATAGAGAAGAATTTGTTTCTCAATATTTGACGTTTCGGTTGTGTGTAACAATTCTTTGCCATACTCGGCTGCCCATGGAATGCTATATTTTTGACCGAGTTTTGTCATTTGTTCTGCCAATAAAACAATATTCCTTTTGGGTTTTATTTTTTCCATTTCCTTGATCAGAGGGTAAACGGATTCTTCCATTTCCTTAATAAATTCTTTATGGCCCAGTAAGTTTTGGGTGGATTGGAGCAAAGGGTATTTAAGTTCAGGCTCATTGGCTTGTATGAGCTTGGATTTTAGCTGTTTGGTTAAGGCCTCAATGATGTCATGAATTGTGATTGGTTTGCGCAAATATCCATCGAATCCGGATTGGATTGCCTTAGCTTCGTCTTCGACAAAGGCCGAAGCAGTTATGGCAATTGTGGGTATATTTTTGAGGTTGGGAAATGTTTTTATCTGTTTTAGTGTTTCAAAACCATCCATCTCGGGCATCCTTATATCGAGAAATATTATATCAGGCTTGGAGGTCAACAGCCATTCCACGGCCATTTTCCCATTGTAAGCTTGAAAAACAGAGATTCCCATTTCTTTTAGAAACCCTGATATTACTTTTCTGTTATTTATATTGTCGTCAACTACCAAAGCCGAGATATTACTGAACTTGTGCGTATAATGATCAATTTGCAGGTTGGTTTGGATTTCGGATTCTTTATTGGCAATTGGGATTTCGTTGAGGCAGATGATGAATTTGCTTCCTTTGTTTTCATCGCTTTCCAAGGATATGGTTCCGTTTAAAAGTTCGACCAATTGTTTGGTAATTGCAAGTCCCAGGCCCGAACCTCCGTATTTAATGGTGTCGTTTTCGTCCTTTTGTTCAAAAGCTTCAAATATTTTATTGTGGAATTCTGGAGAAATGCCAATGCCAGTGTCGCTTACAGATAATTCCAGATTTACTTTGTTTTCGTGGATGGCTTTTACGGTTGCTTCAATGAGGATGGATCCTTTATTGGTATATTTAATGGCATTGTTGATGAGGTTAAGTAATATCTGCTTTATCTTAAGGTCGTCCAGCAATAGGTATTCGGGTATGTTCTCAGAGAAGGAGCTGTTCAATTCTATTCCTTTTTCCTTTACCTGGAGTTTAAATATATTTATTATTTCATTAATAATGTCGGTTATTTTACAGGGTTTAGGGTAAACAGTTAATTTGCCCGCTTCAATTTTTGTAAGGTCCAGTACACTGTTTATTAGTTCTAGCAGTGTTTTTCCGCTCGATCTGATAGACGAAAGGTAATCTATATGCACCGGGTCTTTCATCGACCGTGTAAGAATTTCGGAAAGACCAAGTATTGCATTTAAAGGGGTACGTAGTTCGTGGCTCATGTTAGCAAGGAAAATACTTTTTGCACGGGTTGAGCTTTCGGCTCTTTCTTTAGCTAAGACCAACTCCGTTGTACGTTCCCGCACTTTCTGCTCTAACATAAGTTTCTGGCGATAGAGTTTGGTTATTCTTCTTTTAAATAAACTAAAACCAATACCTAAAATAGATAGAATCGCTAATATTCTAATCCACAATGCTTTCCAGAACGGAGGAGTAATGATAATTTTTAAGGATGCGCCTTTTTCATTCCAAATGCCATCATTATTTGACGCTTTTACCCTGAAAATGTACTCTCCGGGGTCAAGGTTTGTGTAGGTTGCATATCGGCGTGAGGCGTTGGTGTAATTCCAATCCTTTTCAAAATTCTCCATTTTATAGGCATAAAGGTTTTTTTCGGGATTGGTATAGTTAATAGCAGTAAAGGCAAATGAAAAAACCGACTGTTTATATGAAAGCGTTATTTCGTCGGTTTCGCTTATCCTCTTTTTTAATGGAGATCCTTTGGTGTTATGGGAAACAGGCTTGTTGAATATTTCAAAACCTGTGATATAAACTAGCGGCAAGTAAACATTGTCTTTGATCTGTTCTGGAGAAAACGAGTTAAACCCATTAACACCGCCGAAGTATATTTGACCATTCCGTGCCTTCAGGAACGATTGTTCCATAAATTGTTCGCCCTGCAAACCATCGGCCTCGGAGTAACACTGCACCTTTTTGGTTTTTTTCAGGTACCTGCATAGGCCATTGTTTGTCGAAATCCAGATATTTCCTATGTTGTCCTCCACGATGGCCCAAATTTGATTGTTAGGAAATCCATTTTTAGTATTAAATGTTTCGATAACAGAGCCATCGGGCCTGCAATAAAACAAACCTTCTTTTTCGCTTCCGACCCATAAATTTCCATCTTTATCTTTTAGGAACGATTTAATGTAGTTGCAAGGAATGCGCTCCAACAACCTAATTTTTTTTTCGGAATAATTATAAAGGAATAAACCGTTGGAGGCACAAATCCATACATTGTTTTCCGTATCCTGCTGGATTAGCAATACCCTGTTTGGTAGTTCGTTGGGCTTGTTTGGGTTGTAAAAAAAACTTTTTAAAGTGCCTTTTTCTGGGTCGAATAAACCCATTCCCGATGGGAAATAAGCAAGCCACAAGCAACCCGAATGATCAATGCATATATTCCATATTGTATTGGTAGGAATTGCTGATAAGTTTGTTTTATCAAGAATGTGCCTTTGAAATCTCCCCGTTTTTTTGTCGTACCGGTTAAGTCCCTCATTCCAGGTTCCAATCCAAATATTTTTGTCATGATCTTCTTTGATGGATCGTACAAAGTTTCCACTAAGGCTGTATGGATCGTTTGGATCGTGTTCAAGATGCTTAAAAGTATTGGTTGCCGGATTAAAAACACTTATGCCTCCTCCATCTGTTCCGACCCATATTAATCCATCCGAATCTTCCAGAAAACACCCTACTGTATTGTTTATTAATGTATTATTGTCGTATTTGTCATGACGGAACAATTTAAACTTTTGAATTTTGGGATTGTACCAGAGTATACCACCACGCGAAGTGGCTACCCATAATATCCCTTCCTTGTCTCTGTGAAAACAATAAATTCCAGGGTGGGGCAGTCCATTTTTGTCATTGTCCCCACTTGTTATATAGTCAAAAGTTTGCTTTATTTTGTTCAATCTGTTAATACCGCCTCCATTATTCCCAATAAGTAAAAAATTTTCATCTAAGGAAACGACATCAAGCAATACCGGGCCATTTGTGCCTGTTCCGTCTCCATTGCTATTGTATTGTTTGAACGATCCTGTTTGTATAGAAAATGAAATAAGGCCACATCCACGTGTAGCAATCCAAATAACATCGTTTTTGTCGATGGTGATTTTTTTGATACAGGGCTCACATTTTAGCAAGTCAGGGGTACCATAAGCGGTGAATTTTCCAGTTTCGGGATTGAAGTTCCAGACCTGGTAACCAAAAGTAACGAACCATATCCTGCCTTTTGAATCCTGTTTAATTGAAGTGATCTCATTTTCTTTGGAGGAAGCATTGTTGATATAGTATTTAGTAAACTGTTTTTTTTCATAATCGTATTTTGACAACCCATTATTTGTACCTATCCATAAATTACCTTTATTGTCTTCGAAAATTGTATGTACGATACTATCTTTTATTCCGCCTAACCCCGGCGTTGGCTCAAATAAGTGAAATGTGCCCATATCTCTGTTAAATAGGTTCAAACCGGCATCTGTTCCTATCCATAAATTTTTTTTCCTATCCTCCAAAATGCAAGAGACAAAATTGTTGCTCAAAGAATTTGGAATATTTTTATCGTGAACAAAGAATTCGGTCTGGTAGCTGTTGAAAAGCATAACTCCGGTTGCCGATCCAAGCCAAAGATATCCTTTGCTGTCTCGGAAGATAGTATTAACAAAATTTTGGTTTTTTAACTTTGGGTGCGATTCGAATTTTAGATTGGCTTTGTTCAAATTTTTGCCTGTTAAAACTTTTTGGGCAGAAGTATTGCAGGTTAAAAAAGTAAGGATAATAATAGTTTTGAACAACCTCATAATTAGTAGCATTATTTTTTGAGGCCTTTTTTATAGTCTATTTCGCATAAAAGCATTAAAAAAACACCAATAAAACTCGCGTCAACGCGATAGAATAGCTAAGCGCACATTTTGAAAAAATCAATTAAAAAGCAGCCATTGATTTAGTCAAAAAAAATGATTTTTAGTGGCTATACAAAGCGAAAAAATAAGGCAGAATATGGGTGCTTGTACTATATAGTATTTTAAATTTACAAAAAAAATCGGGAATATCCAGTTTTTACGACGTTCATTTATTCTATCCCGAGGTTTGATTTAGAAAATGGCAAGCGGTGTTGAAAAAAAGTAACGGGCGGATCTCCATGCTTAAAACAGCCAATGGGTTTAAAAAGGAATTGTAAAATAGAAAGTAGTACCCACATTGAGTTCGCTTTCTACCCAGATTTTACCCTTTAAAAGGCTAACAAATTCAGCACATACAAGTAAACCAAGACCAGTTCCTTTTTCACCATTGGTACCTTGTTTTGATGTAACATTACTAATCTTAAAAAGCTTTTCTTTTATTTCATTGGGAATACCAACACCTTGATCTGCAATGGAAAATTCGATAAGATTGTCATTAAATAATGCTCTTATTAGTATATGACTATTTTTATTACTGAATTTTATTGAATTTGAAATTATATTTCTCAATATAGTTCCTAATATAACTTCATCCACAAAAATAACCTCCTCATCACCACCTTTTATTTCAACTTCCAATGTTATATTCTTCGTTTGAGCCTGTTGATGCAATACCTTTAAAGTGCCATCAAGTAACTGCTTAATATTTACTTCGCTTGCATACACCTCTATTATACCTCGCTGTGCAAGGGACCAATTCAGAAGGTTCTCCAGTAAATTGTAGGCGGTGTGAGCCCCTTCGTTCATATACCGAAGATTTTTCTTTATTTTCTCCAGGGGGTAAATGTCAATATTCTTGATAAGGAGCTCCCCAAAACCTAACAATGCGTTGAACGGAGCTTTTAAATCGTGCCCTAAAACTGAGAATAACTTATCTTTAGTAGCATTTATAAATGATAATTGCTCATTAGAGTATAATAATTCTTTTTTCTGGATTTCTATCATTTTTTGCTTTTCAATCAATAGATCGTTAGTCATTCTCAGGTTTTCGGAATGGATCCGCAATTCTTCCGATTGCTTTTCAAGTGTCACATTTATTTTGTTCAGTTCCTCGGTTCGTTTCAGGACTTTCAATTCAAGTATCTGCTTTTGCCGACGCAGAGATTTGGTTCTGTAATAGAATAATCCGGTAACAATTGCAATTATCGAAAATGGAAATAATAGCTTAAACCACCATGTTTTCCACCAGGGGGGCAGAACAATTATTTGAAGTGATGTACCTTCTTCATTCCAGATTCCATCATTATTGGAACCTTTAACCCTGAATGTATATCTTCCAGCTTCCAGGCTCGAATAAGTTGCCTTACGTTCGTTACCCACGAAATGCCAATCCTTTTCAAAGCCTTCGAGCATGTATGCATATTGGTTTTTTTCCGGACTCTCAAAACTTAAGGCCGTGTACTTAAAAGTGATGTATGTTTGGTCGTATTTCAGGATTATTTCTTTTGTTTCTGAAATTTGTTTTTTAAGCGGAGAGCCATTTTTACCTACAGGTACAGGAATATTTTTTATATAAAAATCGGTTATATACACAGGAGGAATAATGGTGTTCGTTTTAATGCTTTCGGGAGAGAAATAAACCAGCCCTTTGGTGTTTCCAAAATACAATTGGCCGTTCTTTCCTTTATAGAAAGCACATTTCATAAATTCATTACCCGGCAGTCCGTCACTTATGTCGAAATTCCTAACCTTTTTTGTAGCGGGGTTAAAAATAACCAGGCCACCATTGGTGCTCAACCAAAGATGGCCTTTTTTGTCTTCAAGAATACCGTTTATTACATCGTTGGCAAACCCGTCTTTTCTTGTAAAAGACTGAAATTTTGTTGTTTCTCTGTTAAATAGGTTTAAACCTGCTGCCGTTCCTACCCACAAATTGTGTTTTGAGTCTTCGGTGATCGAATAAACCCAGTCGTGGCTCATGGAGCTTTTATCAAAATCGTTATGATAAAAGTTGGTGAACGTGTTCGTTTCCTGGTCCCATCTGCTCAGACCGTGATAAGACCCTAACCAAATAATACCTTGGGAGTCGGTATAAATTGTTAAGATATAATTGCTGCATAAGCTGTTTGCATTTTTCAGGTTGTTAAATAAATGTGTGATTGTGTTTTTCCTTTTATCAAGAATATTTAAACCACTGTTATGGCCTGCCGCCAGAATATTCCCGTTTTTGTCCTCTGTTATTGCAAATACACTGTAGCCAAATATGGATTTGTAATTGTTCTGGCTCGATAAATAGTTTGTAAACGTTTTGGTTGCTTTATTGAATTTGCTCAAACCTCCCTGAAATGTTCCCACCCAGAGATCACTATCTTTATCTATATACAGGGAAGTAACAGAATTCGAAGGCAACGAATTGGGATTATTTTTATCGTTTATGAAATGTAAAAACCTGTTTTCCTTAACATTATAATAGTCCAACCCGCTTCCATCAGTTCCTATCCATAAATTTCCCTCACTATCTTCAATAATCGCGGTAACAACATTGTTCGACAAAGAATTGCCCGAAGACAGACTGGTGATTGTGTTGAACATTCCAGCGTTTTTCAGGTTGGTATAATTTAATCCTCGTCCTATTGAAGCTATCCATAAAAGATCCTGTTTGTTTTTAAAGATTAAATTGGTTTTATCGCCCAGCAGGGAATTTTCATCATCCTTATTATGGTTAAATTTTATGAAGCCATCGGTTTTTCTGTCATAAAGATTTATGCCGCCACCATCAGTACTTACCCAAAGGTTCTTCCGGTCGTCTTCATAAATGTAGTTAGCAAACTTATGAGATAAACCGTTGGGGATTTTCGGATTGTGGACATAAGGTGTGTTTTTGTTATTTGCTATATCGATTCTGTTTAAACCATTATCGCCAGCCACCCACACTTCCTGGTTTAAATCGATAGCCACTGAGAAAATATTATCGGAAAGTATTTTGTATGGAGGGAGTCCTCTTTCGGAAAATTCAATCACTTTCTTTCTTTTTAAATCCAGAAAATACAATCCTTTTTCCTGTGTTGAAAGCCAGAGGTCTTCATTTTTATCTTCTGCCATAGTTCTGATAGCAACAAAACGGTTTACCTCAGGAAATTTTTGCATAATACTAAATGGTACAAAAATCTTTCGGCTGACATCGTATTGATACAGATAGTTATTGGTGCTTAAGTAAATATTTTTATTTCTTACCTGAAGTAAATACGTTGAATAACAATTATATGAATTCTGACGACTATCTTCGCTCTCGATAAAAGGAACATGTTTAAACGAATTGCTATTCCAGTCATAAATGCAAACTCCTTTGTTAGTTGCAACCCAAAGATTTTTATCAAAATCTTCCATGATGTAAAACACAGCGTTTCCGCTGATACTGGTGGAGTCGTCGGTATCATGGTAAAAATTGGTAAACTCATAACCATCGTACCGATGCAAGCCATTTTCAGAGCCAAACCACATAAAGCCCCGCGAATCCTGTAAAATTGAGTAGAATAAATAATCGTGCGGGAGACCGGATTTAGACGTCAGGTGTTTGAAATAAAGTGATTTGTATTGAGCCTGAACAAGACTTTTCATGCCTATGCCGAAAATCACAAACACAAAAAACAGGATCTTCATATTTTTTAGAAAATACATACTTGATTTTTGAACAAAGGCAGTCAGGTTTTCATAAATTTAGTAATTTTTGAATATCTATTCATTAATTTTTCAAATATTATTGTGATTTATTTAAAGGAGCCAAAAGCTTGAATAATCCAGCCTAGGTAGAAAAATGCATTTAAAAGTGAGGGAAGGGATTATTGATAATGCTGTAAATGTATAGATAAAACTTTCCTACATCAGCCTGTAAATGCTGCAATTGTGTTTCAGCTGTTCATGGGTTTGCAGGAGTTTTAAAATCCGGGTTTTCATAACAAATTTATAATAGTTCCCTATACCAATAAACAGGTATATTTTTTTTAAGAATTGTATTAATTACAAAACAATATTTAATGTCGTTTAGTTAAGGAAGACTCTTGTTTTTAATGCCTGCACTAACCCCTCGGTCCCCAAAATGAGAAGGTCCGCGCTCGGTTCTCTTTAGGAAAATAAAAGGTGTGCGATGGTAAATTTCCACTAACTAAACGACTTTGAATCCCAAATAGAGAACTCTCAGGTAAATGGTTGGGTAAAACGTTAAATTGTAATTTGAGACTTTTTCATACCATTTTTTATTTTCTTAAGTGCAAAAAATTATTTTGCAAACAATACAGTCCGGCGCTCCATTTTTACAGGTTTTCCGGTTAGTTTACAACTGGCATTCAACCTGATGTCTGCTGATGATGCACCTATTTTAAATTCATATTCTCCGGCATCAATCCTCCAAATGTTATCTGAATAATGTGCCAACTGCTGTGACGATACTTTAAAAGTTACTGTTTTCATTTCACCGGGTTTCAGGTCCACCCTTTGGAATCCTTTTAATTGTATTGGCTTTAAAGGCTGGTTACTATTAGGTGAAATGTAAAGCTGCACAATTTCGGTTCCTTCTTTTGACCCTGTGTTTTTAATATTGCAAGAAACTTCAATATACCCGGCATTAGTTTTTACCGATGCAGGCACTATTATATTGCTATACACGACAGTTGTATAGGAAAGTCCGAAACCAAACGGATAACAATGGAATAAAAATCCTGCAAGGCTCGTAAATACAATCCTTATATCTCCGACATCTTTACTGCTTTATTAGTTTAATAGCTTCTTTGTTCAGGAAATCGATACATTGCATAAGTTCCCTATGCTGCCTGCTTCCCCAGCTTTCGTATTCGAGGGTTAGCACACCTTTGAATTTCTGCCTTTTTAGTTCTGCCAATAGTTTTGGGGCATTAAGTATACCAGTACCAAGAGGCACATCCTGCTTTTCGATGTTTAAATCTTTGAAGTGAACCGAATTAATATGGCCTTCAACTTTTTTCAGACAATCCAATGGTTTCAAACCGGAGCGATACCAATGACCCACATCGGTACACATGCCTATTTCAGGTGAATGTGGTTTTACAATACCCAGGGCAAAATCAGGATCCCAGAATTTATAATTCTCGTTATTTGATTTTTTGGGATGATTATGTACTGCAATTTTTATTTTATATTCCTTGCAAAGCCTTGCAGTGAGTTCCATTGCATCCTTATTGCCAGGATCGGGCTCTGTAGTTATTGTTTCTATGCCTAATTCTTTCGCCCAGGCAAACAGTTTACGAATATTTTCTTCGTTTCTAGGGAAAGGGTCGACCCAAATCGCAATAGCCGCAATGCCCGTTTCCTTTAGTTTGGCTTTTACCTTATCAAGACATGCTTTATCCATATCCGGACCGCTTTTTTGAGGGATGTCTTTCGATACTTTTTGGTATGAAAGCATTTCGACATAATGCACGCCAAGACTTTGGATGCTGTCGAGTGCATCGAAAAAAGTTAGTTGGTTGTATGTCCAGCATTGGATGGCAACTTTCCAACCCAGTTGGGACATTGTTTTCTCATCAACGCCTTTGTATGGTGTATTTTGAGCATTAATGGTTTGTTGTGAAATACAAAAAACAAGAAACATTGCTAAAGCTGCTTGTTTGATATACCAACTAAAACGAATTCCGGAAGTTTCAATACAAGAAATAGTTAGTGTTTTCATTTTATTTAATTTAATTGATTTTCAGGATATTATTAATGTATTCGATTGCCTTTTGGTTAGCAACATCAGGAGTATATTTGTTGCTTTCGTATTCGATATCGATATAGCCTTTGTAGCCATCTTTTACCATAGCTTTTATACATTCCGCGAAATTGATGTCGCCCTCGCCAATGAGTTCGTTCGAGAAATCGCGGCGGGTAGAGCCATTGGTATTTGCTTTATCATACCAGCGCCCATCCTTGAAATGAGCATGTACAATATGCTCTCGGCAGGCGTTGTAAAAAGCAAGGGGGTCTTCGCCCATTGCAAAAACATTGCCGGCATCGAACACCAATTTAATGCCGGGCACTTCACGAACAACCCTTAGCATTTCAGCCGAAGTTGAAAGCGGACTGTGCCGGATGCTCTCGATGGTCAATGTTAAACCGGCAGCATTTGTCAGCACAATAGCCTCCTGCAAGCCATTTATCCAGTTAACACGGCATTCCTCGTCAGTCATTCCCGAATTTCCAGGTGTATGGATCATTACTTTATCGGTGCCTAAACGCTTTGCTATTTCAATGGCCTTTTTTACTTCTTCAATCCCGGCTTCCCTCTCAGCCTTTGTAGGTTTATTGAGTGGTGGAAAAAACGTGTAGCACACCACTTTTTGGCCATGCGCTTCCAATACTTTACGGATACTGTCGGGGTCCAAAGGCGAAAAAGAATGCGACACAATGTCGACTCCTTCAACACCAAGCTCCTGACCTACTTTACACATCTTTTGGAGGTCGAAATTGCCATCCTTTTTCCAATCCTGCCGGGCAAAAGTATAGGTCATAAGGGCAAATTTCATTTTATTAGCCTGCATCGAAGCGGCTTTCCCCTGTTGCGAATATGTCTCCTGCAAAAGGAAAGGAGCAAACATAATACCTGCAATAACCACAATGACGCCATAATAGCGGTAATAATTAATTTTACTTGTTGTTCTCATAGTTTCGATTTTTAAAAAAACTGGATTCCTGTTGACCCGCCAATTGTTTTCAAGGTTATGGTTGCCTTTTCGTACTCCTCGCTGGTGTTCATGTGTTCCATCATGAGCGGAATATCTTTAAGCTTGCTCAAACATGTCAGGTAGGTTTTAAAATCAACTATACCTGTTCCGAGCATTACATCATCGAAATGGATGGTATAGGCATCCCGGAGTTTAATATCCTTGGCATGGCAGTTTTTAATGTATGGCCCCAGCTTTTCGAAACATTCTTTTATCAGATCGCCGTTATTAAAGTATTTTGAAGGGGAGTTGATCATGTTCACCGGGTCGAGGTTTACGGCCAGGGCTTTTCTGTCGATAGCTTTTATAAGGTCTAAGTACGAATCCACCGAATCGGGATAGCTCCAGGGCAAGGATTCTAATGCGAAGAATGTTCTTGTCGGTTTGATTTCATCGATAATTTCCCTGGTAACTTGCACGATCATGTCGAAGGTTTCTTTCTTCAGATTATCGGGATGTGGCCCAACAATGGAATTGCCGCGCGATCCGGTAACATTTACGCAACAATTGGCACCAATGAGTTCGGCAAGAGCCAACGAATCCTTACATTTTTTAACCGCTTTTTTTCTGGCTTCCTCATCGCTGCTGATCGGGTTGCTCCAGGCTCCCACTTCAGCAATAACAATATTTGCTTCTTTGGCCGCTTTTTCAAACGATTTGACGGTTTGCTCATCGGCGTCCACCGAAACCGGGCAAAGGGCAGCGCTGTACCTTTTTGCTTTTAGGGTTCTAACCCACTCATCAGGGTCTTTTAAATCACCCCAAACAGGACCACCAAGGCGAATAAAGTTATTTCTGTCGGGATCAAAAGTACCAATACCCATAGCACTTTCCGCGAGCAATGCGGCTGAACCAGCTAAGCTTAGTTTTGTAAACTGTCGACGAGAGAATGTAGTTGCCATTATTTTCAATGTATTACTTCATAGCTTTTATGCGAATAACCGTAAAAGAGTTTGGTTTAAGCGTATAATCCATTCCCGTACCTTTTATCGGTAATTCGGAAATTTGAGGTACAACTTCGTTGGGGTTATCGAGCGAGTTCTCGGCAGTAGCATCGGTGTGCCAAAGCGCAGTAACCTTCGCTATTTTTCCAAGTTTCTTAATTCCCTCGAAATTTATAGTTATAGGCAAGGGGGTTTGTTTCTTGCTAACAACTTTCACTATGTATTCGCCTACTTGCGTGTTGAAGCCGCCCAACGCCCATATTTCCTGCTCGTCGGGGTTGGTAACTTTTGGTACTGATGTTTCGAGCGTGTAATCGGGGCGGTTATGCGCAAGTAGTTTTTGTACATAGTACGAACTGCGCCCTGCAACCCGAGCATTGTCAATAGCAATCATGTTTACCGGCCATGCAATATCGTTTTCGTGGTAAAACAAGGGTGCATACGAACTCATTTTTACAATGTCGCTGTTGCGTTCCAAGCCAATAAGATAAGCAGCTTCGGCCAATGCCGCGGTTATATTCCCATTGCCAACGTTGGACGTAACACCATATTCGCCCACATAAATACTCGGGCTAGTGCGGTCGTAAGTGTCGTACTGCGAAACGTTTTTGAAAAAACTTTCGGGCGAACCGTACTTGTGGTGGTCGGTAATTTCAACTGTTCCGCCATCGACCTTATCGAAATTGCTGATGATATGTAAGTTTGGATATTTCGCTTTTATTGCATTGTAAAACAACTTGTAATTGTCGGCATACACCTTGCCACTGGCTTCGTTTCCTATTTCGATGTATTTCAGGCTGAAAGCTTCGGAGTGCCCATTGGCTACCCGCATGGCTCCCCATTTCGAATCGACAGAACCAAGGGCATATTCGAGGGCATCCATTGCTTCGTCAACAAACAGGTGAACATCTTCGGGCTTGGCAACTTCCGAGTTACGGTAATTATCGCTGAAACCGGGGTTACATACCCAAAGGGCATCGGCGCCAATGTCTTCGCATAATTGAAGGTATTCGTGAAAACCAAGACCATTGCTTGTCCAGTAGCCCCAAAGGTTCATGGTACCCTTGCGTTGGGCAATGTCGCCTATGGAGTTTTTCCATTGTATACGGTTGTCGAGGTTCAAGCCCCCTACAATTGCTCCTCCCGGGAATCTTACAAAAGAAGGTTTCAGGTCGGCAAGCAATTGCGCAGCATCGGCACGCATGCCGTTGGTGCGGTTTTTAAAGGTATTACGCGGAAACAAGGACACGATATCGAACCATACCGTGTCGGGTGCATTTAAATAAAAAGCCAAGCGCCCATTGGCATCTGAAGCATCGGGTGTAAATGAGCAAGTGTATTTTTTCCAGTTTTTGCCTATATCTTTCATGTCGGTTTGCGCGTATGCCTGATGACCGATGGCGCTTTCGAGTGCAACAGAAAGGCTTGAATTGTTATTTGTCCGGGCATAAAAAGATAAATCGTAGGTTTGACCTGCAATAAAATTCATCCCCCAAAAGCCATTGTTGGCCACTCCCATCTTTCCTCCCGGGTTAGAGCATATAAGCCTCATCGAATGCGGGTTACGGTCGTTCAAGGCTCCGTCCGATACTTGTTTTATATAGCCTTGGGCATTCCCTTTTTTAACAATCGACCAGCCATGCAGCGAATTTGTAAACCATTTACGCTCCTGCCAACTGTCTTTCGTTCTCAATAAATTTCCTGCCCAGAAGGCTCCTTTTGGTAAGGTGTTATATTCAAAATCGCGGTTGATAACCATTTCGGCATACAAACCGCCTTCGCCAGCGTGATTAATCTCTTCGAAAAAGATGCCATAAAGGGTTTTGCTTACTTCTACTCCTTTTTTGTCAGCCGATATTGAAATAACCGTCGGCTGTGCAATTAACACGGCATAGAAAAAAATGGCTATTATAAAACTTAATGAATGCTTTAGTTGAATATTTGTCATTTTAAGAATTAAATAGGAAAACTTATGAATCGTATTTGCCCTCACCCCAAATATTTACAATTTAATAACCCTGATTTTTACCGCGTAGGCATTCTGTGGATTTTTAACCAGCATTAAATCAATATCATCATCACTAAACCCATTTTCTTTTAAGGCCGGAATAAGATCATTGAAAATATTGTTATAACCTCTGAATTTACCACCGTTTTCCTGTCCGGGATTGTACCACCCTGCATCGTGCGAAATCAATACCTTATGAAGCAGATTTACTTTTTTCAGTTCTGTTAAAATTTTTGCATAGAAGGCAATACCTCTGGACTCATCTGATTGGTCTGATAACTTTTGAATATTGTCAAGGGAAATCCATGCACCCTGTTTTGCCGCTTTAATATACCCTTCAATGGTGCCATGCTGAGCATGTGTCCATACAAAGGCTTCAGGAGATACTCCCTCATTTTTCAGAATTTCCAGTTGTGCAAACGCAGGGTCATCGGTGCCGGTATGTGAAACAATAGTCAGACCAGTGGCTTTGTGTGCAATAGCCGCAGCTTTTACAAGCTTTGCATGCATTGGTGATAAAGTGTCTTTTCTTTCCACTCCAATTTTAATGAATCCTGGAAAAATACCGGTGCCTTCAATCCCATTGTTAAACTCTTCGATCCAAACTTTGGCAATATCTTCAGCAGTATCGTCAAAAGCATGTTTAGGAAAAAATTTATTGTCTCTTGCCCCATAATAACCGGTATTGGTAACAATATTGATCCCGGATTTTTCGGAAAGTTCTTTATACAATAAAGGATCGCGGCCCAGATAAGCAGGAGTGCATTCAAAGAATGTTTTTACACCATTTTTCTTCGCTTCCATTAAAAAAGGAAGGGCGCATTCAATCACTTTCGATTTTTCCCAACGATGGTACCCTGTGCTGTCGGCCCCGATAAAATCGACCAGAATATGCTCATGAATCAGGCAAATACCCATTTTTTCAACCGGGATTTCGCCTTTGACGGTGATAAGTTTTAATTCTTGGGTTTTACATGAAATTGAAAAACAAAGGATTACAAAAATGAAAAACGAGAATGAGCTCTTACTGAATATTGTAAACTTCATGACAGATTATTTTTAAAATTCATTTTGTTGTAAATATACAATTTAACTATGCTTCTAAATTCCACGACACCGGCTTTTCTATTCCTTATTTCCGAAGCCAGACTATTGACGTTGGAGATTTCCATTGCCGCCCCATTGAATACGATCCGGATGTCTGGATATGCTTTTGCTTGAAATAATATCCAGCAGTAAAATTTTTTTTCTGTTGTCCTTACTTTAATTAACAAGCTTCTTTGCCTGCTTCTCAACAAAGGCAATATTACGTGACATGTCTTCCTGAAGGGCAGGAGTATCATGTTCGAAATCAATTGTAACTGCACCCTTATAACCTTGGCGCGCAAGTTCTGCCAAGGATTCGGCACAAGCCCCTTGCCCCTCGCCGATGACAGTATTATTGCAAAAAAGTTCCCCTTTGGTCTGAATATCTTTGAGGTGGAAATTAAATATCCTGCCTTCAAGCTTTTTTAGGCACTCAACCGGATCGAGGTTTGAGCGGGCCCACTGTCCTCCGTCGGCTGTTGCTCCAACATAAGATCCTCGGCCATTAGACATTTCAAGCACTATTTCAGGACTCCAGTACTCCGAGCGTTCCCTCTGATGGTTATGAAGGGCCAACTTGACTTTATATTCTTCACAAAGCTCCTCAAGCATGTTTATATACTCTTTTTTTTGGGGCGGTTCAGCTGTATAGACCACTGTTCCGAAATCCTTCCAGAAATCGAACAATCGTTTGGCCTGGTCGCGTTCGCCGGTAAAATCAGTGAATATGGTGGGTACAGAAAGGCCATTATCGGCCAAACGGGCCTTGAGTTCTTTGCGGGCATCGCCGGGCATATTTTCATCTGCATTCATGCCGGGGCGTTTCGTGTCTAATTTCAAGTTGCTCCGAACTTCAAAATAATGAAGGCCTATCTCCGAAGCCATGTCCAAAGCCTCGAATAGTGAAAAGCGGCGGTATGTATAACCTTGCACACTTACGCGCCAGCCCAGCTTATCGACATTAGGCAACTCAAGAGGCATTATGGGCTTCTTCACCTGTGCAAATACCGGCATGCGGGAAAGCAGCCCCAATCCAAGAGCCAGTGCTCCGCCTTTATATAGAAAATCGCGACGGTCAATTCCGGATTTTTGATTTTTGTTTTCTTCGAAAGAAACACTTGGTTTAGATGGTTTCATGATTCAATATATTAATCTTATTTAATTGATTTCTTTGTAGTTAAATCATTCATGTATCAACCGAATGCAAAAACCTGTTCTTTTGTGATGATGATTGTCGCCATATTTGGCAAACCAGGTATGAACGCTGGTATGATAAGCATCAGAATCGCTATACGGGGTAACACTCCACCAGTACACACTGGTTTCAAACGCGTGAAAACTCCCTTCGTTCCATCTGCTACCTGCAGGGATAGCCGAATATCCCGATTTGTTGTTTGTTTGGGGATTATTGCCCACCATTCCCAATGTATCCGGTAACGAATTGCCATAAGCATCTTTAACCTTGTAAGGCCAACCGGTTGTTGTTGCCATCGATTTGGCAACCTTGTTCCCTTCGGTTGTCCCATCGTAGTTGTACCCGTTGGCTATCAGGTAATCCCTGAGCACCAGTTGGTCCTCACGGGTAGGCACCCTCCATCCTTTTGGCGCAATCTTGCCGGAGCTTGCGGCGTACCAATTGTACAAAAAACCGTGCTTCTTTCCGTTTTCCTGATTGTTTTCGTAATAACAGAAACCCGGAGTGGTAAGGCTTTTCCATTCTTCGGCACCTGTAACGTTAGGGATCGGCGTACCGTCGTTGAACTTGGTTGTCCTAAGGTCTTCGACTGTCCATACCTGATTGCCGATTTTTACCGTATGGTAGATATTACCATCCGCGTCCTTCACGGTTTTCGACGAAGTGTCGGGTTTGAACGACGTAAGCATCATAGTTGTTATTGCGCTAATTAATAACACAATCATTATTGTAAAGCCCGATTTTTTAAGGCTTTTTCCCGATAGAAGTTTACTAATTGTTGTTTCCATTGTTTTAATTTTAATTACATTGTTTATTACCAATACTTCGTTAATCTTATATTTTTATGGGCTAAAGCCCTTACATTTTAACCCCAGCCTAAAGGCTGGGGTTATTAAATATCAGCGTATTACTGGCTTCAGCCCAAAACTTTAACGAAGTATTGTAATGTCTGATTTTGTATTAATATCATTTTTTTCCTGCGAAATACTTTGCATTAAGATAAGCTTCTGCTTTTTTTCTCTCCGTGTCGTCAAGCGCTTTGGTGTACACAATTATTTCAGCAACATTACCGGCAAACCAGCCACTGTTGTCGCCACCATGTGACCATTGTCCGATAAACCCGTTTGATGCGCAATTTTTTATTGTAGCCAGTTTGTCTGTTTGAGTCCAAACCAATTCCCCCCCGACATAGAGTTTTTCGGTTGAACCGTCATGAGTTGCTATGGTCATTGTAGGTGAATCGCCAATAGATGCAGGCCGTTTCCAGTTGTTAATGTTAGGATTCTGACCAGTGCCGAAACGAAAGCTGACCGAATTCTGGTACGCGGACAAGAGCACGATTCCCCACCTGGCATCAGATGTAGACTGCGGCCAATTCAGGATTGATTGCAATGTTGAATGAGAACCTCCCTCTGCCCCCTTGCCAGGTCCGGGTTCGGGCTGATATTCAGTATTCGCGCTAACAATAATGATTGTCATTGCTGTAAGTTCATTTGGGCTCCATCCGGTAAACTCGAGCACATCTCCTTTGCCATTAAAATGAATGGCTGGCTTGCCCCCAATTGCAGAATTTAATAACATGGGTTGCCCCCTTTTCAATTTCGCATGAAGGTTGGTGCCGGATAGATCATCCCATTGCGTTACCTTGTTGTCTGAATGTGTCACTCCGCGATCGGCCCGAAACCACAACTGAAGTCCGTCTGTTGGAATTTCATTCTGTGCAACACCCTGGTTAATGGTAACAACAGGTGCATAAAGGTCGGAGCCGTGCAGTTTGCCGTGGTCTTTACCGGGCTCTACAGGTACATTGATACTTGCTTTCGATATTTCGATTTTTGCAGAAACCTTGATATCCGAAAAAGTACCATTCTGAATACTTGTTTTTCCGTACACGACAAGATATTTAAAGTCTTTGGCGCCGGCTTTATTATCGCGGACTGTAACTACAATATCGGTAGTGCTGAAAGAATCAACATGGGCAACATACCCTGTAATATTTCGCGGTGTAGAAACCGTATCAACATGTAACGCATAGTTACAACAGCCATAACGCGATGCACGGATCTCCTGAATCGGTTTGCCTAACATTCCTGCCGGTTCTGCCCTACCTTTCACACGCACATACATTCCGGTTTTAAGGTCGGAAAATGAAATTCCTTCCAGTTGTGTTGAGTCCTTCACCACCATGAATTGATAATCGAAATCTTTCCCAAACCGGTGTCCCACAATATAGATCGAAATAACCTGCTTGCCGTTAAATGTATAAGGCGCCCTGGGTTCGATATTTCTGACCTGTTTGATATACCCTTCAATTTCGAATGGTGCCGCAGTAATGTTTGAGGCGGCAGCAAGCATAAACAACATTCCGAAAATGAGAATGATACGCTTTTTAGCGATGCCGGCCACTTCCGAAGAAAACTGGAAAACCGGCAATGAACGTCCGAAAAATGTTTTCATAACCAATTGTACTTTTTAGTTGCTATATCTGGTTGCATGAGTCAAATGAGATTAATCGATTAGTTATTCCTTGTCCTTGATCAACCGGAGACCGAAGCCTGTTTCCTTTACGTGATGGCTGTCGCCCAAGTATTTGGACCAGTTATGAATACTGCTCAGCCATCCCCTGTCTGAAGCCTGTTCTGTGCTGCTCCACATGTATAAGCTTCCCGTCAAATTGTGGAAGCTACCGTCGTTCCAGCGGGCACCGTTGGGTAGACCATTGAAACCAGTCTTGTTGTTTAACTCCGGACGCTCGCTGATCAGCAATTCTTTTTCCCAATATTTTCCTTGTTTGTCCACGATTCGATACTCCCAGCCAATTCTTCCCGCCATCGATTTACCGACCTTGTTCTCCTTGTCCTTTTCGTGATTGTTTTCGCCCTTCCATTCGGGGTATTTGGTTCCATCGCAGTTATATCCATTGTTTACCAGGTACCGGCGAAGGGTCAGTTGTTCCTCAACCGTAGGCACATGCCAGCCTTTTGGCGCAATCTTCGGATGGTTTGCGGCCCACCAGTTGTATAATAACCCTATTTTGGCGTGTTCGGGCTTGTTGTCGTAGTAGCAACATGCAGCGGACTTAAGCTGATTCCATTCCTTGTTGTCTATCACGTTGGGGATCGGGGTGCCGTCGTTATACTTGGTGGTGCGCAGGCTTGAGGTGGTCCACACCTGATCGCCGATCTTCACCGTCTGGTAAACATTCCCGTCCGCATCCGTCACCGTTCCCGCGCAATCAATCATTTCGATGGCCATTTTGCTGGCCTCGGGTGCGGGCACATGAATCTGATAATCCAAATAGCCTTTTTTGGTGACAGTGATCACATCCCTGCGATAGTCAACGAAGCCTCTGTCGTTAACCTTTTTGGTTACCGGCGCAAGACCATTCAGAACCATGCTAAAATTTCCCTTTGAATCTGTCTTCGTGGATTGGCTGGTGCCTTCCAACTGCACCTTGGCTCCAGCCAAGCCGACCCCGGAGGAGTTTTTAACCGTTCCTTTGATGCTGGAAGCCTGCTCAATAGTATCGATACGCAAAAGCCGGATACAGAAACCAGACCGGTCATGATGCTGGTTGTTGCCGTATTTTGCAAACCGGCTGTGAATACTGCTCATATGCGAGCCTTCGCCTTCGCCCTTGGTAGTACTCCACCAGTAAACGCTCTGTCCCATGGCGTGGAAGCTCCCGTCGTTCCAGCGACTGCCGGTGGGGAGCGCAGTAAAACCGGATCGGTTGTTGGTAGTCAAATCGTTGCCGGCGTTCCCCGGTGTCGGATCGGGACCCCAATCGGTTCTGGCTGTCATGGACTTGGCAACCTTGTTGTCTTTCTTGGTGCCGTCGAAGTTTAATCCAATGGCGATCAGACAGTCCCGCAGCATCATTTGCTCTTCAATGGTCGGAACTTTCCACCCCTTGGGGGCGATCTTGCCGGAACTGGCGGCCCACCAGTTATACAACGCACCGTATTTTTTTCCGTATTCGGGGTTGTTCTCGTAATAGCAGAAGCCCGGACTAGCCAAACCTTTCCATCCGGCATCGTCGGTTACGTTGGGAATCGGGGTGCCGTCGTTGAACTTGGTAGTTCTAAGGTTTTCGACTGTCCATACCTGACTGCCAATCCTCACCGTGTTATAGACGTTCCCATCTGCATCCGTGACGGTTTCCGAAGAAGTGGCTTTATCTACTGTTTTAAGCCCGGCAGTCCAGCGGACACCACGGACAATTAATTCGCGAAATTCAGGACAATTATAGACTTTTTCATCGTGTCCAAGCTGAATATTGAAAACCTTGGATTTCCCATATTCTCGTGTCCAGGCAATAGGCTCATCGTTTTCAGGGTGATTTGTGGTCAACAGCACATTGTTGTCTTTTGCCCACCAGCGCCCCATGTAGGTTTCGTCGATTACCTCGAAATCCTTCATGCCCCGGGTAATCGGATGCTGATTATCCTTTACCTTGATGGGGATATTCAAGCCCTCATGAACCTTGCCGTGCGGCCAGGGTTTTCCATCTATTTCGACGTCGAAATAAATGTAGGCTGTCCCGATGATTTGATGATATTCATGCCAGCTTTGAAAAGCAGCTTGCGCGTGATGCATCACTACCAGGCCAACGCCTTTTTCCTTCATGAGCCGCACAAAGTTCTCCTGTCGTTTGGGGGATATTTTTTGTGTCATATTGTAAAGAAAGATGACATCGTAATCCCATTTACTGATGTCCTCAAATACCTCGCTTTCATCCTTCAGGGTATACTCGGAATAATTAATGTCTACGCAATCAAAGATGCCGAAGAATGACTCGCGGTTGAAGTGATGCCCGCTTGTCACGATAAGGACATCAATTTTGTCAGGATCACCGAACGCAGTTTTACGGGAAGCTCCCTGCGCGTCAATGCTAAACAATAATGACATTATTATACTAAATATCAGTACAATATTTTCTGATATTTTTTTCATCCCTGTAGTATTAATACAATTCATGGAGAATAATTTACAATGATTTTTTTTCATGATTTTTTTTTAGTTATTAGGTTTTGGTATTTATATTTGAACTTGCCAGAGTGCTTCCTACAAGCTCCTGTTTTTCTTTCCTTTACAGTAATCTCATTCACGTATTAAACGAATGCAAAAACCGGATGTCCTTTGGTGCTGAACAAAGCCGTACTTTGCCAACCGACTTTTAATATAGCTCAAGTGCGCATCATCCCCACTGCCTGGCGTCGAACTCCACCAGTAAACGCTTTGCCCAATTGAGTGGAAACTCCCATCGTTCCAACGGCTGCCGGCAGGAAGCGCCGAGAAGCCGGTTTTGTTGTTTGTTTCCGGATTATTGCTCACCGTTCCAACATCCGGCGCCGATTCGTTACCTTCGTTTGTTGGCTTATAATTCCAGCCGGTCTTCGCTGCCATCGATTTGCCGATTTTGTTTTCCTGCGTTGTTCCATCGTAATTATAGCCGCTGGATACCAAATAGTTACTAAGCACAATTTGCTCATCAAGCGTAGGCACCCTCCACCCTTTTGGTGCAATCTTGTCGGAGCTTGCAGCATACCAATTGTACAGAATGCCGTATTTCTTTCCGTTTTCAGGATTGTTCTCGTAATAGCAGAAACCCGGAGTGGTAAGGCTTTTCCATCCTTCGGCTTCTGTAATATTGGGAATCGGCGTTCCATCGTTGAATCTGGTTGTTTTAAGGTCTTCAACAGTCCATACCTGACTGCCAATCCTCACCGTATGATAAACATTACCATCCGCGTCCGTCACGGTTTCCGAAGATTGGGCTGAATTGAGTTGTTCCTCAGCAACAACGATTTGATTTTGAGATTGGCCGCTGGTTTTAGGCAGGAAGTTGGCCAACCCTTTTTTCATCACTAATTTTATTTCCGCATCGGTAAGTGCGCGGCTCCAAATAGCAGCCTCATCGATCAGCCCCTGAAATACAAAACGGGCAGTATCAAAACGCATCACCCCGCCAAGAGCTGTAATCGTTGGTGTGATGGGTTCACGCGTGTAGTTAATACGACTTGTATCCTGAATGCCATCAACATAAAGACGAGCCTTTCCGTTTTCATCCACCAAGGCGATGTGATGCCATACATCGTCGAATGCAATGAGACTTGTACGATGATGCAAGATTAGCGTGTTGCCATTATTGGCACGCAAATACACATCCACTACACCTTCGGGCGCCCGGCGGTCGGTGCTGATGGCCACCAATGGACTGCGTAAATTTGTACTTTCAGAAAAAACTCTACCTGTCCCCTTTGACGTGTTGCCTTTGACCCACATAGCTACCGTAGAGGACTTGTGCGAGTATGCCGGTAGACCGGTGCCATTTTTCGCAAAACATAAGAGGAGGGAATTAATACCATTGAAAGAGATGGCATTGCCTCGCTTTCCCGGAACCACATCGGCTGCAGTCAGATTGATTGCTTGAAGATGGTTCTTGTTGCCGCTCAAGTCAGGTGTTGTTGCAGAGAGAATATCCAATGGCCAGTAGGCCACAAGTCCTTTTCGTATTTCATGCTTGGAGGCTGCCGCAGGTGTCGCAGCGCAGCCGGTTATACAACCCAACAGAGTTATCGTTACTAAAATAGACAGTAAGGCAGTTTTGATTTTCAATGGTTTCAAAAATGCTACTATTACACTAATTATCAGCACAATTTTAATCGGCATATTTGTTAACCCTAATGTTTTAAACCATTTTCCTGATATAAGTATACAATGAGTTTCTTTCATAATTTCAAACTTTTGAGTTTAATGGGAATCTAAAATCCATATTGATTTGATTTTTTCGGTTAGCTACTTCCTGCCAGAAACAATGTCAGAGAGCATTAATCGAATATTTACAACCTGCTTTTGCCGGAAAAACTATGCACTCGCCATTGCTTTTATCAATAGTACACTTAACAGTTTTATCAGATTCGGTAACAATAACCTGTCGGCCAGGCCAAGGGTTTATGATAAGGCAAGGATTGTCGCGCCGAGCCACAACTTCGAGAAAATATACTTTTTCTGCATTTTTAGCTGCCGAAACAACGAAAGCGCCCCGAGCCTGGAAATTTCGAAAAGCCACAACTTCTTCTGCTTTTACGGCCGGGAAAAGGTACATACGGCCGCTTCGGCTGTTAAGTAATGCTTCAGCATTAAAATCATCCCAAAAAGTATCATTGCCTGTTTGCCCCAGGAGAGTGAGCGCCTGACCTGTAGTACCGGCATTGGAAAGCTTTTTAGCAGTCCGAAGCATCATTTCCTTTTGTTCCTTCGGTGAATCGAGTGTAATATCATCAGATAGCAGTACAGGATATTCTGCCGCTTCGCCAAAATGGTCGGCTTCGTAGTGAATTGGTTCTACTCCTTCGATGGCGCAATACATCGAGCCATCAGGCCCTTTCCAAACCGGATATGGGGCTAAATTTGCTGCCACTTCACGCCATTTGCCACGCAAATCACTGTCAACACCCAGGATTTCGGAAGCTTCAGATGTCCGGTTCAAAGCCCATTTGAACATACACAGCGAACTGATAACATCTTTGTTACGGGCAAGCCCGGCATACCATCCCCATTTTTCAGGTTCCATAGAAGGTATAATATGATAAAATCCATCGTCGCCTTTTTTTACATAAGCTGCATAGAAAATAGCCATCTCACGCATAAGCGGGTAACATTCGTTTCGTAAAACATTAATGTCGCCGCCATAATCCCATTCGTCCCATACAGGCTTGATAATCTGCGCCATAGTTTCAAGACAAAATTCGAGGGTAAGGGTAGTATGGACAATTTTATCGGGTTTTACAGGAGGTTGGTAACCATGTAAAATTGCCATCCCGGGCATACCGAACATGTCCCTGGCATTGTTTTTGGCGCCTTCCATCCAATGCCATACCAGGTTTTTCCACATTTTTTGATTGTCGGCCCTGTTACGTACAAATTGCATGGTGGTGAAAACTTCATTATAACATGGAGAGCTGCTCCAGTATTGAGCATCACGATCGGGATGAACATACATTGCGGTGCATTCATATTTGCGCATATCGGTATATGTGCCGCCGCCATGACCATCTGCATAACTGCTGTAAATATTTTCTATTTTATCGGTACAACTATCACCACTCAAACCATAAAATATACGGCCATTTTCACGTATATTATAGAAGTTGTTCCACCACAAGGTATTTTCTTTTAATACGCCATCAAACCCATCTTTTTCGGCTTTAGTTAGTCGTTCTTTGGCCATACCAATAACATCGGGGTTGTCCATAGTTGTAAAAACGGTTATCAAAGCTTCGAAATCTCCCTTTTTAGGGGCAAATGTAACTGTTGCAGCCACCCCCGGGGCACGGGCAATAAGTTCTTCGGCAGGTGGGGTACCCAATCCTTTCTTGCCTTCGGCAGTTTCAATTTTCACTTCGCCGGGGGTAATAACCAACCCCATCATTACATATTCAAAACCTTTCGGGAAAGTCTTTTCAGGTGGCATCTGCTGCTTTATCCAAAAAAACCTGCCATCGGTTCCACAGGTAGGCGGAGCCATTGGATAATTAAAAGCGCTATCGGCTTCAGTACCCTTTTTTGTATATGTTTTACCATCTTCGTCCATGTATTTTAAATGGGAAGTATCGAAATGACGAAATAATCGAAGCCATACCGGGGTGTTTATTCCCGAAAATTTTCCGCGAACAGCGTAAAGGTTACTGGTCATGCCCAAAACATATTGCAAGTTTGCCGTGGCATCTTTTTTTGTTATTTCCATTTCCACAAGACCATTTGCACAACATTGCTTTATCTGAGGAATGGCCGCTCCTGCCAAAGCATCCATTCCAATAATAATTTGTCCAACGGGTTTAAGACAGGGCAATGAATACTCAAGTGGCTGTCTGTATGGGTCATAAAACCCACCCTCTTTAAGCAGGTAACCATAACCCCAGGGGCGTTGACAATCACTGGCAACACCTTTGAAACCTTTGTTTGCCGGCGAATAAGCGCCAGCAACAATTTCCTGCAATGTTGGAACATCCAGGCCGCGAGGATTGATCCGGCGATCCCAAACATCGTTCTTCGTCAAACTAATGGTAACCCTGTTTGTTGGCCCCCAGATTGTTGTGCGCATTTTCAGGTTATTGATTGCCATTGCCTTGCCCTCCGGATAACAATTCCGGTTGGGAAGCGAATTTGCCGTATCCAACATACTGGTTAAAAATATAGATTGAGCCGCTTCACGCAAAGGAACTTCCCTTTCCCATGGCAATTGCTTATTATTGTTACATGATGTTAATGAAAATGTTATTGTAGCACAAAGTATTAGCAAAATATTTAACGGCATTTTAGTTAACTCTAATGTTTTAATGCCATTTCCCGAAATTCTCATACAATGATTTGTTTTCATTTTTTTAGATTTTACATTTTATAAATTACCAAAATAATGATTGAACCACTTAATTATTAACTAACCTGATACATGATTGATTCAGAAATTCAACACATTGCACAATATCCGCATGTTGCTTACTGCCCCAGCTTTCGTATTCGAGTGTAAGTAAACCTTTGAAGCCCTGATATGGATAATTAAGCGGCAATAATTAATTTTACTTGTTGTTCTCATTGTTCTGTATATTCTTAATTTTTAAGGGATTTATAGTCAAGCTTTCATTTCTTCCCATTGCGTGGAAAAACAAACCACCTCAATTGCCTGAAATGGTTTGTGCAATACTTATTTTATTCCTTGGGAGGTTTACTTCGCCACCAGCTTGCCAGAGCAGATCCGGTCACATTCATGAGCGGACCAAATATGGCAGGAGCAAGCCCAACAGTTGCTATTTTCCCCATTTGCAGCGCCAATCCTGAAGCCAATCCTCCATTCTGCATCCCCACTTCAAAAGCAACGGTGCGGCGGTCTTTTTCAGGCATTCCAAATAACCACGAAACTCCGTAGCCCAGTGAATACCCAGCCAGATTATGCAACAAACTGGTGACCAAAAGCAACGCACCAACCTTTAAAAGACTATCGCGGCCAGTAGCCGTTATAATGGTAATGATGACTGCAATACCCACCATGGATATCAGGGAAAGAATTTGCCCCATCAATTTTTTGTCACCTTTCAGAAAATGCCTGAATGCGATAGCTCCAATCATTGGCAGAAAATAGAACCAGCTCATTGATTTAAGCAAAGCCATCAAGAATCCCTGAATATCAGCTTGCTTAGCCTTCATGAAAACCAAATCGGTCAATAAAATAATGATGAAGAATACAGTTAACTGTATCGCTTTTGAGCAGAGCTTTTCTTTGTTTTCATTGAATAAATTGAAAATAAAACCGGCAACAATCGGAAGGATGATCATATTCAGAATATCAAGCATCATGCTCCAGAAGTTTACCTCGATGTACTGTCCTCCAAGCATTTTCATCAGAAAAGGAGTAACAAATGGTGAAATCAGTGTTGAAATCGCACCGATTGTTACAGCCAAAACCAGATTGGCATGGGCAATATACGACATTACATTGGAGGCCAATCCACTTGGGACACAGCCGATCAGGATAATTCCAGCCGCAATTTCAGGAGGAAAGTTAAATATCCGCGAAATGGCAAAAGCGACCAGTGGCATGATGATATAATGCGATCCGACTCCAATAATTACTCCTTTTGGCATTTTTATCACACCGGTAAAATCACTCAAACTCATTTGCGATCCCATGCCGAACATGATAATCTGCAAAAGCGGAACAATGAGTGTTTTAAACTGAAAACTACCTGCTGAAGTAAAATATTGGGGATAAAACATGGCCGCAGTTACAGCAGTAAAGATCCAGATTGTATAAGCGAAGCCTTTAAATGCCGCGAATCCCCTGACTGCAAAAGCAAGTAATAAAAAGAAAGAAATAAGAAAAGGACCGGAGTTGGCTAAGTTTCCGGTAAAAATGAAGAAAAACGAGATGATCAGAAATAGCACAGCAAATCCGCTTGTTATCTTGTAAGCATTGATTTTTTTCATAGTTTAACTCCAGGTTCTGTCATGTGAGCGCTTTTCGTTCCATTCTTCAGTTGGGGCAAAAAAGCTTTTATCTTTTGCATGCAAATGTTCTTTTACGACATCTTCATTCAATTCAATCCCCAATCCAGGTGAGTTTGGGACAGGAGCAAAACCTTTATTAATAATCGGATTGCCATCGGTCATTTTCACCAGACTTTCCCACCAGGGAAGGTCAACTGAGTGATGCTCGAGCGCTAAAAAATTTTGGGTAGCAGCAGCACAATGAACGCTGGCCATAAACGAAACCGGAGTTCCAGCCTGGTGCATTGCCATTGCAATTCCATGTTCCTCCGCATAATCGCCAATCCGTTTGGTTTCGAGAAGCCCACCCGAAGATGCCAAATCTGGATGAATAATGTCAACTGCATGGGTATCAATCAGCGGTTTAAAATATTGCAACAGATAAATATCTTCTCCGGTAGTCGTAGGAGTTTCCAAGGCATCGGTAATTGTTTTCCATTGTTCGGTATAGTCCCAGGGAACCATGTCTTCGAGCCAGGCCAGCCTGAATTTTTCAATGGCTTTACCCAGGCGAATGCAATTATTTAAATCAAAATGTCCGTAATGATCTGTTGAAATCGGAATATCCCAACCAATATGCTCACGGGTATGTTCGGCAATTTTAACCAGTTCTTCCAATCCTTTATCTGTTATTTGTATTTGGGTAAATGGGTGTTTGGTGTTTCCATAACCCATATATTGGCGAAGGTCATACTGTCCGGTTGCACCATCCCAGAATTCATGATTCACTAAAGCACCCGGAATATTCTTCAGTTCATTGATGGAAAGATCCATTTTCAGCCAGGTGTATCCCTGATCCTCAATTCGATATTTGATTTTTGCGGTTTGATCCTCATGTGATTTACCTTCCGGAGTATCAGCATATAACCGGATACTATCGCGGTATCTTCCTCCCAATAACTGCCAGGCCGGAACTCCATAAGCTTTGCCGACAATGTCCCAAAGCGCCATTTCAACAGCACAAACTCCACCAGCCTGACGTGCCTGTCCGCCAAATTGTTTTATGATTTTAAAAATCATCTCCACATTACATGGATTAAGCCCCAGAATGCGGCTTTTAAGCATCAGAGCATATCGGACATCGGCGCCATCGCGTACCTCGCCCAATCCTGAAATTCCTTGATTTGTATCAATTCGAATAATAGCCGTTTGTCCCAAAACTCCAGTCAGTGCATAACGCATGTCGGTTATTTTTAAATCCGATGGACTGGAAGCTCTCGAAACGCCTGCTGTTGTTTGTGCAATTGTATCTTCAATCGGCAATCCAAGCAATCCGCCAATTGCGATACCTCCCAGAGCTGTTTTTTTGAGAAAATTACGCCGGTTATTGCTTGTTGCCGGGTTTTCAATTTCAGCCATAACAGCTTCTTTTTGAGCCGATTCGCGTTCTTTGTTTTGTGCAGCAATTTGCTGTATTATACCTTTCATTTTATCTGATTATTTTTTTTCAGTACTAAATACTCAATGCCCTTAATAATTTCTTTCTTTCATGTAATCATCCAGTTCCTTTTTCGACATCGGCAATTTTCCCGGATAATTATTCAGCCAGTTCAGAAAATCCTTTTTGATTTCATCGCTCCATTCACTATCGATTTCGCCTGCCAGGTATTTCTTTTCCTTCAGCCGCAAATGTCCGAATTCGTCGCGAAGCGCTGTTACTTCTGAAGTCAATACCAAATCCTCTACCAAATAAGCCGGAATAAAAATCACACCGTATTTATTTGCAAGAACGGCATCGCCAGGTAACACAATAGCCCTTCCAACCCGTATTGGCGCATTAATTGAAGTCAGCATCATTTGCTGAATGTAGGAAGGATCCGCTCCTTTGATCCAGCCATTAAAACCTTTAATTTCGGAAAGGCCTTCCTGATCGCGAACGGAGCCGTAAAAGATTACCCCTCTTTGCGATTTGGCATAAATTGAATTGCCCAGGTTATCGCCAATGAGGGTGCCATCAGCAATTTTTCCATAGCTATCAGCTACATAAACATCACCTTCAGTCAAAATATCAATTGGCCATGAATTTGTTCCGCCCTTTTGTGCCCGTCCCTCAATCTTGCCCTGCTCTTTGAGCTGTTTCTCAAAATCGGGCCTGAGCGGCATATATTGGGCAGTCACTACCCGGCCAGTCATTGATTCGCAGGGGTTGATAATTGTCCAGTCGCCCTCGAACTGGTTTTGGAAACCTTTGTTTCGCAATACTCCCCATGCTTCTTCGATAGAGATATTCTTTAATCTTTCCAGAATTGCATCCGGCACTTTTGGCCTTCCATCGGCAAAACGCACTCCTTTCCACTCTGAAGTTAATGCTTTAATGTATTCGGGCGATGAACCTACGCGCTGAGCATAAGTAAAAAGGCAAACGAAGAGTAAGGTTGCCATCAATAATATTTTCCTGTTCATGTCTTTTTGGTTATTTGTAAATATTGACTTTCACTTTCAGAACGGATTTTTAAACAATATTTAAAAAAGTATCCGCATTGATGGATTAAACTTCCTGCGGATACTTATTAATATCAGTGTTAAAGTACATTAAAGTACTAGTTCACATCCCACCAGCAGCGTTTGGCAATTTCAGTTTCTCTTGAAACTGCTGCATCAAGACCTATTGCTGTAAGAGCACTTGTCAGATTCTCGAGGTTATTTGAACGCTCATTTTCGACGTAAGCATATCTAACCGGCATGCTTGCACTTGCTGAATTACTTGGTAAAACAAGATTCATCCTGCGTACATTAAACCAGGATTCAACAGGATTAAGGTACAATGAGACCCACATTTCTTCAGCGAGTCTTTGTTTTGCTGCTGCACCAGTTCCCAGAGGGGTGGCAGTGATGAATGCAGAAATTTCGTCTGCTGTTATTTTTTGAGTAGCAAGAAGGCCTGCAAATCCACTCAGATATGTCATACTGGTTGAAATTCCTGCTGAATATGCCGCATCCGCTGTAGTACCAGTGGCCCACCCTTTTAAAGTAGCTTCGGCAATCAGAAAATTCATTTCAGAAGCATTGAGAATGCATAATGGCTGATCCATCGTGAAGAGGAATGGATTTGGACTTGTATAAGTCTGATGATAGGCAGCCAGAGAAGAAGCAGGGTTGGCATTGGTTCCATGAGTCATTCCTTTAGCTGTTGTTACATCATAATTCCATTTGGTAACATCTCTCCAGTATGACTGCATATTTGATGCAGTTACTGCAGTAATATCGGGGTTAAGACGACCACCAAAAATCACTTTCTGCCGTGGATCGGCTTTTGATTTCAGGAAATCAACAAAATACTCACCAAGTTTCATATAACGTTCAGGATCACCTGAGGGGGAACCTTCAAAAAACGAGCTGAATGGACTTTTCTCACTATTGATTGTCCCATCTTTTGTTTTAAGCACCCAGTTGTCATCGTTATTTGTAATAACACCACCGGCTATTGCTTTCTCGGTGTATGTTTTTGCCATTGCAGCATCTGCATCAGATGCACGCATCGCGATGCGGAGCATAAGTGAATAGGCAAATTTTTTCCATTTTATTATGTCGCCATTATAAACAATATCGCGTGCCCTCGCTGCAGTTGAGTTCCCTTTCCAGTTATAAGGCACCAATGCAGCAGCAGTACTCAAAGCCTGAGCTTCAGCATCCAGTGTTTCAAGCATATATTTGTAAATATCCTCTTGCTTGTCATATTTAGGCTTCTTAACATCGCTGATATAAGCAAGGCAGGCTTCTTTTACCGGCACATCACCATAAAAATCGGTGAGGCGCTGAATAACAGCTACTTTCATAATCCTGGTCATAGCGAGATTATTTACCTGATTAGGAGTATTGAGTTTAACCAGATAATCCTCAAGAGCAACTGCCATCTTTAGTGTACCGTTATAAACACCCCATTGTGCATCATTAAGTCCCTGGTCGAATTGATAAAGTCCACCCATGAGCATGAGATTTGAATAGGTGGCATAGTACTTAACATACCCCCCCTCAACTCTTACAGCATTGGCGCCTGTAGCTCCCCGACCATGGTTGATCAGTAGGTTTGTGAACATCATTGACATATCGGAGTTTTCGGGAGTCAGCAAATATTTTGGATCATCCAGCTCCATTAGCCCATCGGTATCGCATGCATAGCTGCCTAGCAGGATCAAAACAGCCACAGCAAATATTTTGAATTTATTGTTTTTCATAGTAATTCATTTTAGAAATTAATGCTGAGATTCAATGTAAATGAACGTGACGAAGGCAATACACGGTTGTTAATACCGGTAGCACCTCCTGTTGAAGGATCCCCATTCGGAAGTTTGTTGTATATATCAAAGAGGTTACGGGCCACAACCGATACATTAACTAACTGTACAGGAAGTGTTTTAAGAACCGATTTTGGAATTGTATAACCAATTGACAACTGACGGAACTTTGCATAAGAAGCATCAAAAACAACCATTTCAGAAACTCGTTTCACATAACCTTCACGATAATAATTTTCGAAGTGTTTTACGTGGTAGGGTATTTCATTTCCTGCAACAACAACATTATTGGGAAGATTTGCTGCAGGATTTGCATTAATTGTATATCCGGGAGCTGTTTTAATATCAGCATATACCGGAGCTGTTGCTGTTCCTGTATTATATACCCCCTCAAGAAATAAACCACCATCCCGTCCTGGTAAAGTTTGAATACTCTGGCCACGTTCAACCATTTCCTGTTCTCCCTCAAAGGCAACTTTTGCACCCCACTTACCATCAATCATAGCTGACAGGCTAATTCCTTTCCATGTAATTGTTGAGGCAAAGCTAGCTCCATTTGGGTTTACCCCATACCCGAGAAGTGTCTTCTGCGCATCACGTGCCGGTCTCCAAGACTGATGAGTCTGGCCTCCATAATTGAAGGTCCATCTTTCCCAAACAGGTTGTCCGTTTTCCTTTTTTTGTGTGTACCCAAAAATTGCGTATGGCCTTGAACCAACAATCTGTTTTACATCTATCCCACCACCTATGCCTGTGGAGCCGGCACCAACCTCTGAAACGCCCCCGAGATCAAGTATCTCTCCATCATTATGTGAGTATGCAAGATTCATTTCCCAGTTGATTTTTCCTGTAACAGGTACAAGGGTCAACATTAATTCATGACCTTTATTCGAAATTGCACCAAGGTTTACAGTTGCACTTCCATAGCCTGAAGTGGAAGGTAGAGTAACACCAACTATATCATTTGTTGTTTTCTTATCATAGTATGAATAATCAATACCGATCCTGTTTTTGAAAAATCTGAGGTCAACTCCTGCTTCATATTCACTTGTCTGATAAGGTAGCAGGTTTGGATTAGAAATATTTCCGGGTAAATTGAGAAGAGGAGTCCCCATATACCCGATAGCATCAAAACTATATCCTATTTTAGTCGCATACGAACTCGACCCACCACCAACTTCAGCATAGGATGCCCTTAATTTCCCAAAGGAAACCCATTCTGGTAAAGCAAACTGGTTAGAGAATATATAGCTTACCCCTACACTTGGATAAAATATGCTGTTATTTGCAGGAGCAAGAGTGGAGAACCAGTCATTACGACCTGTGGCTGTTAAATATACAAGGTCCTTGTAAGAAACCTCAGCACTTCCATAAAGAGAATTGATTCCCGACTGACTAAAACCAACGCTTGAATAGAGCTGTCCTGCATTTGTAACTACGTGATAGAAAGGAATTAATAAGGCATCTCCCCTGATTCCGTCACTATTGTATTTGCTGCGCGTGGAGCTTCCTCCGCCCATGGCATTAACATTAAAATCACCAAATGTTTTATTGAATACAAGTGAGTAGTCCATGTTAATCTGAGTATCTATTGTTGTATATTCTTCAACTGATCCTGTTCCTGCCACATTACCTCTGAGGAAACCATATGCATCAATGTTTGTAACTTTGGTATTATTCGATTCGATACCAGCACGTCCGGCAATAAACAACCAAGGTGTAATGTCATATTTTATGCTTCCTGATGCCGAGATACGATCTCTCTGGTCATTCTCTGAGTCCTGGTAGGCCGACCAGTAAGGATTCTGATAGTAGTCGTTTGTACTAAAAGGTAACATCCAACCATCAGGTTTTGCACCCCATTTCGCAGTCTCACCTTTGAGCCAGTTGATATCCCATGATGTTGGAATAAGGGACAAAATCTGCATATAGCGTCCCGGATTAGGTCTGTTTTTACTATTTGAAGTTGAATAGCTTAACCTTGCGTCGACAGTGATTTTATTCCCGAATTTACTATTTGCGTTAAGATTCACTGTCTGACGGTTCATATTTGAATTTGGAATTGGTGAAGTGTTGCGCATGTCGGAAATCGATAAGCGGAATTTTTGCGTATCGCTACCTCCGGTGAAAGAAAAGTCGTTAGTCATTGTTGAACCTGTGCGCATAAAAGCATCCCAGTGATCTTCTTTATAACTATAAATGAGCGGTTTGGTTTGATCATCATTCCAGAAAATTCCGAGATCCCGACCGTCATATCTTGGCCCCCAGTTCCTGTGAACTTCCTGATTCCATGTAGTCTGATAAACATCGCTGTTATCGCCATTTGATCCAGGATTTCCATATAGTTTTTGGCGTCCTTCGAAAGGATTTATATAGTTTTCAATTGCAAAACTTCCATTGTAGGAAATTCCAATTCCCGATTGTTTTGAACCACTTTTTGTAGTAATTATAATAACACCGTTAGACGCACGCGATCCATAAAGCGCTGTGGCTGCAGCTCCTTTGAGCACACTCATAGATTCGATATCGTTAGGGTTGATTGTTGTAAGAGCGTCTCCAAGGTCGCGTCCGCCTATACTTGATGAGGCGCGGGTAATAGGAACTCCGTCAATTACGTATAACGGATTGTTATCCCGGCTAATAGAAGTATTTCCACGAATTATAACTCTTGATGATCCGGCCGCTCCTGTTCCCGAAACGTTTATGTCGACCCCTGCAATTTTACCCTGAAGTGAATTCATAATGTTAATATCCGGGGCTTTACCGAATTCATCCCCTTTTATTTCAGTTGCTGAGTAACTCAATGCCTTGGTCTGTCTTTTAATTCCAAGAGCAGTTACAACTACTTCTTCAAGACTTTTAATATCCAAAACCAGTTTAACATCAATTGTGGTTTGGTTATCAATAGTTATTTTTTCAGTTAAATAACCGATAAAAGAAAACACTAAAACCGCGTGGCTGGCAGAAAATTCAATGGAGTACCGGCCTTCTGAGTCGCTAACCGTTCCAAGGGTAGTACCCTCCACTGTTATGTTTACCCCGCTAATGGCCTCACCGGTTGAAATATCAGTCACCATTCCGGTTATTTTGCGTTGTTGATTTGTATAGCTTGTATCAAAATCCTTTGGAACTATAAGAATTAGCTTATCTTGGACTATATATCCAAGGTTTCGCGAGGCTAATACTTTGTTAAGAATTTCATGAATTGAAGCATTATGGAAATTGCCATCAACTGTCAATGAACTTTGAGCTAATTCATTTTTGTAGAAAAATGAAAAGTCAGAATTTTCCTCAATTCTTTGAAATACCTTGTCCAGTGTTTCATTTTCAAATTTTATATCCAGCTTTGTATTCTGAGAATACGTATTGGCTGTAACCTGAAAAAGAGAAGCAATTGTTAGGATAATAGTTAGTTTCATAATTATAAATGTTTTTGAAAGTGCATAGTTTATCCTATGCCGTTGCAACAAAGCATTTTTTTTCATAGTTTTACTTTGATTTAAGTTTCGTATTTAGATCATTTTTTCTAACATCAGATGGGATGCCGCCCATCTGGTGTTTTTACTTAACCGTAATAGTAATTTTACGTAGATTAGTTCTTTTGTAATTTATTGGCATATAGATCTTTATAGCATCCAGTACCTGCCAAATTGTTTCTTCGTTTTTGAATGTTCCTGTGAAATTCACCTCCTTTCCAGTTTTATTTTCTATTGTGATATCCAGATCGTACCAGTTTTCCAGTCTTTTAATTAATTCAGTTAAAGGAATGTTTTTAAAAGTAAAATTATTCTCTACCCATCCTATAGAAAGAGAAGAGGTTACATTTTTTGTTTCCATTTCTTTTCCAGTTAAAACAAGCATTTGTTCAGGTTTTAAAATCCTTTGTAAACCAGATGAATTTACTTTAACACTCCCTTCAATCAATGTTATTTCATTTCGTCCAAATTCCTTGTAAGCCATCACATTGAATTTTGTGCCTAAAACGGTAACATTGCAATCCTTAGTTTTTACTATGAAAGGCGTTTTTTCCGAATGCGCTACCTCAAAATACGCTTCGCCTGTAAGCTCAACCTTACGCTCTTTATCTTCAAACAAATGATAAACAAGCTTCGAATTGGCATTTAGCCATATTTTCGACCCATCGGGCAAAGTTACAGTGGACTTTTTCCCCCGCGGAGTTTCAAATACCAGCGTTTTTTGTGTATTGTTTCTTTTCGAAAAGTTAGTTGTTAATAAAACTCCAAGGTATAGGCCGATGAGAAATAATGCAGCTATTGAAGCTGCTTTTATCCAGATATTCCCTATTCTTTGGGTAGTTATTCTTTTTATGTTTATTTTATATTGTAAGCTATTCCAGTTGCGGTTAACCAGTTCACTCATTTCCGGATCTTGGTTCCAATTGCGCTTTTCTTCTTCAAATATTTTTCTATTTTCCTCTTTTTTTAAGAAATCCAATAGGTACTCATATTCTCCTTCAACAAGCTTTCCTTTAAAGTACCTTCGAATAATTTCAATATTTTCCCGTTGTTCCATCAATATTAGTTCTTTATTACAATAACTGATTATTGGTCATTATACCCATCATCGAAAAGATGAAAAGTTAAAAAAATCACTATTGTCCAGTAAAAAATATTTATAAGAATTAATGAATAGATTTACCTTTGGTGAGATTGCTACGCTAAGTTCTCATTACATTCGAAATAGCAATGAAGTTTTTAGGTTAGGGGAGGGGGGCTAGTGGGCGGCTTTGCCGCCCACTAGCCCACCTCCATTTTTAAGTCCTATAAAAGCCTTGTCATTTCGACCGCAGGGAGAAATCTACTATTTTAACCGGACACCAATGAAAAAAATCTATATTAAATAAAGTGTTGTATTATAATAATTATACAGGAAATATATTTCGAGACTAACTTAGGGCAGGTATTTATATCAGTTCTACAGATTTTTTAGAACAAGTATAACGATAGCAATTGGAAACTCATCTGAAAATCCCTGTCTGAAAGAGAACAGCGCTCTTTTCAGATGCCTTTCAACATTCTTGATATTGATATGAAGTTTTTCAGCAATTTCTTTGTTCTTCATTCCATTTACCCGGCTTAGTAAAAATACTTCACGACAACGATCGGGCAAATGACGGATGACGTTATTGATCTTTAATTTTAATTCTTTTTCAATTAACAAATATGGTTCGTCACCAACGAAATCTATTCTGTATAGCTCCTCGTATTTGTTAGAAATTTCATATTCCTGTAACCTTGAATTTATAATCCTGATATGCTTAATATAGTCAATGCACCTGTTGCGAACCAGCCGAAACAAATAAGCTTCAATATTTATACTTTCAATCTTTTCTTTTATTTCCCAAATCTTCAGAAATACATCCTGGACTATGTCCTGGGATATCCCACCGTCCTGAATAATTTTTCTTGCAAAATCATTTAATCGGGGGAAATATATTGCAAAAAGCTGTTCAAGCGCTTTCTGATCTCCTTCTCTGATCCTGTCAAAGAGTTCATCTGCGATATCGTTTTTTACAAAATCTCGCATATCTGAAATTATCTTATTAATTTAGAAGTATCAGCAAACTGCTAACTGCTTTGCTTTTTAGTTGAATATAGGGTGTTAACAGTTAGCAAGAAGTGTTTTAATTTCTCGGAAAATTTATGAAAAAACTTTGTATGTTCTCAATTTTAAAAATTATCTGATTTATCGTTTATTTTGGATGAAGCATATAGTGCTTGCCCGCAATGGTCGAAAATACAATGCATTCTCCGTTACTTTTATCAATCCTGGTCATCACTGGTTTTCCACTGGCTGATTCAACCACACTAACCGGACGGCCAGCCCATGGATTCATAATCCGGCAAACATTATCTTTTCTTGCTTCCACATGCAAATAGTAAACTTCTTTGTCGTTTCTGGCTGCCGATACTAAAAATCCTCCCCTGGCCTGGAAGTTACGGAAAGCCACAATCTCATCAGCATTTATTGCAGGGAAAAGGTGTATCCGCCCGCTTCGACTGTTCAGAAGGGTTTCGGCATTGAAATCGTTCCAGAACGCTATACCTCCCGGTTGGCCCAGCAGCGTCAATGTTTGTCCTGTTGTTCCGGCATTGTGAAGTTTACGGGCCGTACGGAGCATCATTTCTTTTTGTTCTGCCGGCGAGTCAAGGGTAATGTCGTCCGACAATAATACCGGATATTGTGCTGCTTCTCCAAAATGATCAGCTTCGTAGTGAATGGGTTCAACACCTTCAATGGCACAATACATTGGACTTTCGGGGCCTTTCCAAACCGGGTATGGTGCCATGTTCGCGGCAACCTCACGCCATTTTTCACGCAAATCGCTTTCAATACCAAGTATCTCCGATGCCTCGGCAGCTTTATTAAGCCCCCATTTAAACATGCACAGCGAGCTTATTACATCTTTGTTCATACTCAACCCGCCATACCAGCCCCATTTCTCCGGATCCATGGACGGGATGATATGATAATAGCCATCGCTACCTTTTTTTGCATAGGCTGCATAAAATATGGCCATTTCTTTCAGAAGCGGGTAACAATCGTTTCGTAAAACGTTGATATCACCTCCGTAATCCCATTCATCCCACGCCGGTCGGATAATCTGCGCCATTGTTTCGAGACAAAACTCCAGCGTGATGGTTGTATGCAGAATTTTATCGGGTTTTACAGGTGGCTGGTAGCCGTGTAAAATGGCCATACCAGGCATCCCGAACATGTCGCGGGCATTGTTTTTTCCACCCTCCATCCAGTGCTGCACCAACTGTTTCCACATCTGCTGATGGTCGGGCCAGTTGCGTACAAAGTGCATGGTTGTGAATACCTCGTTATAGCAGGGCGAACTGCTCCAGGCCTGCGCATCGCGCTCCGGGTGCACATATTCGGCCGCACACTCGTATTTGGTCATGTCGGTGTGGGTTCCTCCTCCGTGGTGGTCGGCGTAACTGTTGTAAATACTGACAATGTCATCGGTGCATTTTGTTCCGTTCGCGCCAAAAAATACGCGTCCGTTCTCGCGTTTATTGTAAAAGGCATTCCACCACTGTGTGTTCTCGCGAAGAATGCCATCAAAACCATCTTTCTCTGCTTTGGCCAACCGTTCCTTCGCCAGTTTTATTAAATCGTCGCCATCCATCGATGTTACAATGGTTACCAGGGCTTCAAATTCTCCTTTTTCAGGCGAAAAACTGATGGTTGAAGCAGCACCTGTTGCTTTGGCAATGCGTTTGTCGGGAGGTGGTGTGCCCAATCCCGGCATCCTTTCCTTAACGGTTACTTCGCCAGGGGTATTAAGCACACCCATCAGGATATATTCAAAACCATTGGGAAATGTTTTTTCTGCTGGAAATTTCTGGCGAATCCAGAAATACTTTCCATCTTTTCCGCTGGTGGGTGGGTCCATCGGGAAGTTGAAAGCTCTGTCGGCGGCAGTTCCTTTTTTGAGGTACTTTGTTCCCTCCGGGTTCATGTAATCTTCATGGGCGGTGTCTTTGTGCCTATACAATCGCAGCCAAACAGGTTTGTTAATTCCTGAAAGCTGGCCTTTGATTGCATACATGTTGCTGGTCATTCCAAGTATATATTGCAGTTTTGCTTTCGCACCCTGGTTTGTAAGTTCCAACTCTGTAAGACCATTGGCGCAACATTGTTTTATTTCAGGCAGTTGTGCTCCTTCAAGCTGGTCAATGCCCACGATAATCTGTCCAACAGGTTTTAAACAGGGCATCGCATATTCGTGAGGTGTGCGGTACGGGTCGTAATATCCGCCATCTTTCAGCAGATAGCCATAAAACCAGGGGCGCTGACCATCATTTCCCCTGCCCATAAATCCTATATTTGTAGGTGAATTAACGCCTTCGACAATCTCTTGCAAGGTTGGAGCTACCAATCCGCGGGGATTAATCCGTCGGTCCCATACATTATTTTTGGTGAGGCTGATGGTTATCTGCTCCGGCGGTCCCCAAAGGGTGGTGCGCATCTTCAGATTATTGATGGTCATAGCCTTTCCGTCGCGGGGATAGCACTTTCGGTTGGGCAACGAATTGTCGGGAGCTAATGTGCTGGTAAGAAAAATCGATTTAGCGGCTTCTTTCAGAGGTATTTCACGATCCCAGGGTAATGACGGAGTTTCCTGTGAAAATAATGTAAGTGAAAAGGTAAAAACGACAATGATTAATGTGGCGATTTTTTTCACCCTGAAATTTTGAAGTAAAATCAGGAAGACATTGGCATTAATTGTTTTATTCATCATACGGGTTATTTGTTGTTTATAGTTGGTTCTTATTTTCAGGGTTTATGGTTATTTCAGTGAGCGAACCCAAATGTTTCGGAAACGTACAGCGCAATAGTGCGCGGGTAAACTTATCGGACCAACAGAATCAGTCTTCTTGTAAGCTGGGAATTGCCGGTGACGTGTCTCACCGTAAATTTCCTGATCAAGATGAACCAACACTCCGTTGTGCATGAGAGTGAGCCGTGCTGGCTTTACCAATTTCTCATTTTCGAAAACTGGAACTTTGAAAAATATATCGAAATCCTGCCATTCGCCAGGTTTTCGGCATGCATTTACCAAAGGAGGGGTCTGCCCATAAATGGCGGCGCACTGTCCATCCGCGTAAAGAGGTGTTTTGTAGTTGAAGGAGTTAAATATTTGTATTTCAAATTGATCCATCAGCGCAACACCATTGTTGCCATCGCCATACCAGGGGCCCTTAAAATCGGTTGGCACCAACCATTCGGCATGAACCTGAACATCGCCAAAAGAATCTTTAGTAACTAACTTGCCTTCTCCGGCGACAATCTGACCCTCCTCAATCTTCCATGATGTTGAAATCTGCCAGGCCGACAAATCTTTGCCGTTGAACAGGATAACCGCATCGGAAGGAGGTGGTACAGAAAGGCCTGCAGGCCCAACCTGAATTATCGGCGGGAGTGGTCGGTCAGGGTCGTGCATAAAGAATTCACACCAGGGCAGTTTTGGGGTGTCCTTGTATCCAAAAACTCCGGAACCATCTTTGGCTTTTGCCATATCAGCCTGGGCCAGCACAGTGGCAATTCCAAAGATAAAAATGGCCAGAGTGTTTAATGTAATGAACTTTAATGGATTTTTCATCTCATTTTAGTATATACTTTTTAATAATTTTATATTCAATCTTTTAGCTCCTATAAATATAGCGGTATACTATAATTTGCTAAAGCGAAACGATTTCAAATCGCAAATAATCCCATCCTCTTCCGAAATGAATTTAAAATACAGCCCGTGTACGCCGGTAATATTGTCAACTTTTGCAGAAATTTCGCGCCATGCAGTTTCCACTTTTCCTTCGTTTTTAATATCAACCGTTCCAACAAAAGTTCCGCGGGTTGGGTCGGTAGAGTCAATCCAAATCTCCATTTTGCCCGAAGCCACATTGCCCCTGATGGAGGCCTTAAACTGCGTTTTTTCACTTTTCGACGGGCTTGTAAAATCGTAATATTTAAATCCTATCACACAGTTGTGCTTGTTTTTGATTACCGGATGGGTAAAACTGTCGATTTCGGTAATATAGTTCCCGCCAGTTAACACGCAGGCAATGTAAGTTGAATTCTCTTTATAAGGGTCGAGTTTTTCGGCAAATCCCATGGAGGTCATATCCACTTCCTTGATGCTGCCGTCGGGTTCGAAATGAACCTTTTCGACACATGCTTTGCGCGACATAATGGTGTTGTTCGTCATGCGATGGTAAAAAATGTACCATTGGCCGTTTATTTGCATCAACGAACCGTGGATATTCCCGCCCGGATAATCGCGGCCATTGCGGACAATCACCCCGCCGTATTTGAAAGGGCCTCTTGGAGAATAGCTGGTGGCGTAAACCATGAGTCCGCCATCTGCATAAATCATATAATATTTGTCATTGATCTTGCGTGGAGAGGCTGCCTCGAAAAAGTTGAAGGGCGGAGTAACGGGTATGATATTGCGTTGATAGGTATTGGGTAAAACCTCATACATATTGTCGGGGTTTAGCTCGGCCATAAACGACCACAGGTAACCGCAATATATATACACCCGCCCATCGTCGTCGACCAGCACACCCGGATCGATAAACTGTTTCCAGTTGGTGAGCGAATCGTGCATACCCACAGGTGTTTTGTACTGCGATACCAGCTTAAATGGGCCGCCCGGTTTATCGCTTACAGCTACACCTCCCGGAGCGCCTGTTATGTAGAAATACAGGTAGTACTTACCGCCTTTTTCAATAACATCTGGAGCGTACAGGTCGTTGTCGCTCCAGGGTATATCGTCAATTCCTTTTTCATCGGCTTTCGAAAAAAACGACTCGCTTTCCATGCGCCAGTTGGTGAGATCGTTTAAAGCTGCCGACCATACTACATGTTTGGTATCGCAAAAGGTTTTGGAGCCAGCTTTGTCGTGCGAACCGTAAAGATAAACCCTGTCGCCAAACACGCGGGGTTCGCCGTCGGGAATATATTCCCATGCGGGAAGGAACGGGTTTTGCGCCGAAGCTGCAATACTCATGAACAGGATCAGAAACAATAAACAACAGATTCTGCTTAAGCGAAATGTGTTTTTCATGATCAACTTAGTTTATTTAAATGATATTATTTACTGATTTTCACCTTTGAGATACACTTGTATTTCGGAGAACTTAGGCAATACCCCCGAATTGTTTACCTGTAACCGGATATATCTGGCCGTTTTTTTCTCAAACGATATGGAATAAGTATGCCCAATTTTGTTGCCTTTATCCAGGGTAATCCAGTTGTTGCCTGCCTTGTATTGCAAAACAAAATCATTGGTTCTGGGCTCCCATTCATTTCCCTCCTCACGAATGTCGATGCGATCAAAATCCTTTTCAGCACCCAGGTCGAGTTCTACCCAGCATTGTCTGGAATCTGATTTCCATTCGGTTTGAGGATCATCATCAACCAACGATTGTGCCATTTGCTGATTGACAGAGGTTGTAACTTTTGCCGTTTTGGCGATCGATTTTGTTGGAATAATGACAGGTAAAATATCGCCGGCATTTCCACCAAGCGTAAGCTTGATAATTGTACTGGGATATTTCCGGTCTTTTCCCTGAATCAGAAATTTTATCCCTTTTGCATTTTCCTCGAACTTAATATCGCCACCGGTAAGTAACTCCGCTTTTTCGATTTTCTTACCCAACGATGGAAAATATTCAGGAGTATCGAACCACGAAAGAATGTGCAGATACACCACGTTACCTTTGTTGGTGCTAGCCCCCCACCCTGACGGTTTGTAGGGGCCACCATCGAGGGCATAAATACTCTCGCCATAATTTCCGAGCCAGTCGCCAATACCTTTCAGTATTTCAGCCTGACGAGGTTCTATGATTCCGGTTGGCATTGGCCCAACATTAAGCAACAAATTGCCATCGCCACCTACTGTGCTTATTAAAATTCGGATACAATCGTCAGTCGATTTAAATTTATCGTTTGTTTTCCACGACCACGATGTACCCAAAGTCATACACGATTCCCAGTAGTCGGTATTATTAAAAGCGCCAACCACCTGTTCAGGGCATTTATAGTCGGCTGGCAAACCACACCGTTCATTGATAACCACATCAGGTTGCAAGGTGCGGATAAGCTTGAACAATTCCTTGGTATGGTATTCTTTTTCACCATAGAATAACCCATCGAAAAAAATCATGTCGATTTTGCCATAGTTGCTGCACAATTCTTTCATCTGTCCAAAAAGATAGGGCCGATAGGCCTCAAAGTCTTTCTTTACAAAATCGGGGTGGTGCCAGTCGGGCTGCGAATAATAGATGCCAAAGGCCATTCCTGCGGCATGGCAGGCATCCGCAAGTTCTTTAATCACATCGCGGCCAAAAGCGGTATTGGTAATTTTGTAGTCGGTAAGTTTTGAGTCGAACATACAAAAGCCGCCATGGTGTTTGGTTGTGATAACAATGTAGCGCATCCCGGCATTTTTTGCGACTTCCACAAACTTTTTGGCATCGAACTCCTGCGGATTGAAACTTTTGTAAAGGTTGTTATAAATTATATCGGGTATTTCGCCTTCGCCAGCCACATCCACCCGGTTTTGTTTTGCCCAGCTAATTTCCACTCCTAACAGGCTCGACATGTCCCAGTGCATAAACAAGCCAAAAGTGCGGTCGTCCCATTTTTTCATATTCTCGGGCGACGCTTTTAAGTAGGGAGTATAATCGGTTGTCTGTTGGGCGTTTAAATTAGTACCCCAGGCTATTAAAGCCAGCAGGGTAAACAGGTGAAATAATCTGTTTTTTAACATTATAATTATAGTTTTTGAGTTATCAAATTGTTTCTGATGGTTCAATTTATAATCTTTTCGTAATTTTTAAATCTAGAAGTTGAGGGTTAATAGCCGATGACCGGATGATGCTTGTTAACCGCCGGTGCCATTCCACATCGCGCCACATGCCAGCGAACTGAGGGCCGCAGAAATTGCTGGTAGCAATAGCAATCCATTGCCCGGTTGATGCTGCCGTTTTCGTTCCCAGTTCGCATAACTCTTTCACCCAATCCCATTTCAGCAGTGGCCAGTCTTTATAATCCACAATACCCCAACATTCGGTTGTTAGCAGCGGAAGATTTGCTTTGGCGGCATGAACGGCTGTAAGCTTTATTTTATCGGTCAGGAGCTTTTTCCAATAATCAGTTTTTTCTGAATAAATACCGTCGTATTCGGCAGCCAGGTTTTTATAGGCTTGGTTCGAAAATAGACCGTCAAAGTCAACAGGTCTGCCTGCGGCTTTACTTCGTTCTTTCACTTCGCGGTAAAACTCCCCGTTGTTTTCTTTCACCATCCAAATGTGGTGTTCGGCAAAGTCGAAGAACGCCAGGTCGCGCTCCGAGTATTTTTCCACATCGAGGTTGTCGAACGAGAAATTCAGCGGGAGTTGTGGATATTGTTTCCGAACGAGCTCAATGGCTGATTTCATCCATTTCATGGATGCATCGGTATGCCAGTAGCCCCATGTTAGATGAGGCGGGTCGTTTTTAAAATAGGGAGCCCAAATGTCACCTGGCCATTCATTGCAAAGGTCAACATAAAGCAGATTGTCGAGCAGCCCTTCTTTTTCGATGGTTTGAAGGGTTTTTATCCATATTTCGGCATGTTTTTCGGCTGAGGTTATTTTCATCCGGGTGTTATCCGCATCCTTTCTGTACCAAGACGAAAGGCCAACCTTGATATCATAATCCCTGCATTTGGCAATAAACTTGTTAAGGTTTGGCTGAACCATTACTTTATTTATATCCGGGCTACCCCAATTTTGGATGCTCCAAACTTCGTGAAGTGTCCATTCCTTTTCAGGATTTTCGGCCACCAGATGGGGATAAGCATCGATGCGCACAGCGTTGTACCCTCTTTCTTTCAGGCCGCCAAGCGCTTCGTCCCAATTTTCGTAACCGGCACCGGGCCAGCGGCGTTCTAGCCACGAAAAATCCCACATGGTAATGGCTCGGGGCGCTATTTTAAGCTTTCTTTTGCCTGTCACCAAAGGTGAAGCGATATTCGAGGCTATCAGGTTGTTTCCAATAACTCCCATTGCTGAAAATGCAGCTATGTTTTTAACAAAATTTCTTCGTTCCATTTTATTAGCTATTTGGTTGATAAAAAAAGAATAGGATCGGCGGATGCCAGCAATCCTCATCCTCCGACCTTACCAAAATATTCGTAACCTGTTACTTTTTCGATTTCATATAATCGAAGAACATCTTCCCATTTTCAGTAGGTGTGAACTTTTCCCAGGAATCAATCATGCTGGGTGTCCATTCCGGATCAACCACCCATGCAACCCAGCTAATTCCCCTTCCTTCAAGGTAATTGATAATGGCAGTGCCATATTCGTTGTTTACAGCCTTATCGTCCATGGTAAAGCCTATTTCGGTTGCTACAACTGGGTATTTCCCTGCAGCGAAACCAAAATTTTCTTCCCATTTTGGTTCGTAGGGTTTTGAACGTTTATGCGGATAAGGATGAGTCACATAGCAAATACCTTCGGCATTGATTGGCGATTGCTGAAGTGGCGTAAGGTCATAAGCCCAATCGAATCCGGCGACCATCGGAATGGTTGTTTTATCGAAAGCACGCACCAGTGTAATCATTTGTTCATTAATGGTTTTCCATTCGTCCCACGATATATGTCCCAACTGATTGTTATAGGTAGTAGGCTCGTTGAAAAGCTCATAAAAGGCAATGGTATTGTTTTCGGCGTATCGTTTTGCAATGGTTCTCCAGAAATCGAAGGTTTCGGTAAGCGAAGTGTTGTACATCGGATCCTGAAACAAACCGGTTTTCAGGTTGCCAATCGAATGCCAGTCGATAATGATGTATATTCCCTGCTCGGCAGCCCACTCAACAGCCTGATCAAGTAATTTCAAATACCCCTCAGCGGTGCGCTCGCGCCAGGCAATTGGATGAACAGGAATACGAACCAGCTTAACGCCAAATTCATTGAGCTTCACAAACACGTTTCGATTCCAGTTTCCCTGGTTTTCGATTTTGTCCGGATCGGATATGGAAACACCACGGAACAAAACTGTCCGACCTTGTTCGTCAACAAATTTATTTCCTTTTACCTGAATAACAGGAAGTTTTTTGTTGTTCGCTGACTGATAAACTCCACCCGGTGTTTGATCTTTCCACCAGGCATGGTACTGTTTCTTTGCAGCTGTTTGCGTTGATGCGAATTGAATCGTTAACAATACTGTTAGTAGCAAGGCAATACTCTTCTTCATTGTATTTATGGATTAATGATTAATTTATTTCACTGTTATTTAATGACTTGAAAGTTTCCTTTTTTTTACATTTAGTAATTCAACTACTGATTTAGAATTTCCATTTCCGGGAAGGGTTCCATCGAATTGATTGATTTGAAAATCAGATGTATTCTTAACCGAAAGGGCTGAGGTCCACTTAGGCTCTACTTGTTGTGTGTCCCATCGAACCGTTGAATTGCTAATACATGCACCATTAATGTTTGCCATTTTGAGTGCAGCTGTTGCCCGTTTATCGGGAATCGATTCCGGATTCATAAACAATTGAAGACCTTCCATCCGGATGTTATTCACCGTATTATTGGTGCCTTCCAAGCCGGCAATCAAGCTTGTTCCCTGAACATTTGCAATCACATTGCGAACGACGATGTTATTAATTGACCCTACTTTTGAATTTTCATTTCGCTTTAAAACCACAAAAGTCAGAGCATCGCCAGAGCCCCACCAACCAACAGGTTTGCGGTTGCACTCAATGGTAATATCAGAGAACAATACATTGTTTACTTTCCCGCCGTCGCGGATAAAAATCCCCAGACCACGGTTGCTGTTTCTTATAACACAGTTGCTGAATAGGATATGATTGAAATCTCCATGACTTTCTGTTCCCAATTTAAGCGCACAAGAGCTTGAAGTAAGAATACAATTGGTAACGGTAACGTTTTCGCATGCCCGGTAACCCTCTTCGTTAATGGTTGTTTTCAGGCAAATAGCATCGTCGGCGGTCATAACTGTACAATCAGAAATGGTTACATCACGGCAACCATCAATATCAATACCATCAGCATTAACACTCTTTTCCAAATCACTATAAATGTATATGCCACTTATTTTTACCCGGGTACACCAATGTGCGTGCAGTGTCCAAAAAGGTGAGTTAAGCAATGAAACGTTTTCGATCTGCACATTTTCGCATTTGGTTAAAAACACCAGCGAAACATTGGGCTTTTTCCAGCGATAACCTGTCGGTTTTAAACCTGCTTTTACTGCGATGTCGAAGTCCTCTGCAATGAAATCGTAACTATTTAAAGGTTCAGTATAATACTCCGGTTGCCCGATGATTTCACCCTGCCCTATAATACTTATATTCTTTGCCCTTTCAGCATATATAAAAACAGGGGTGCCATCGGAACCAGTGTCTTTAATCTTGCCTTTGAGTTTGAATTGTCCTACTTCTTTTGTTGCAATAAGTTTTGCCCCATTCGATAAGAAAAGCGAAACATTGTCTTTCAATTCTATGGTTCCTGCAAGGTACAACCCGGCCGGAACAAGTACAGTCCCACCACCATCATTGGAGCATTGGTCGATCGTTTTTTGGATTGCCCCCGTTGCAAGGGTTTTACCATCAGCAATTGCTCCAAACTCCTTGATATTATAGGTTTGCGAAAACGATGTTACTGAAATGCAGACAATCAGGAAAGTTGTCAGGGTAAATCTCATGACTCTATTTATTTATTTCAGGTGTAACTAAAAAGTAGTCAAGCTTCAGGTTGATTTTTGCTTTACCACTAAACCGAATGATGTTGTCACCTTCTTTTAATTGCACGTCTCCTAAATCAACCAGTTCCCATCCATTGGTTTTTTTCATTGGTGATCCATCCCAACCAGCCAGCATAGTTGCTCCTACCAAAATATCGGCTTTATAATCACTTTCAGATGATAGCCTGATTTTGAGGTTTGCCTTCATATCTTTGGAAACCTGAACCAAAACCGATACATAGTCGTGGGGAATATCAAAACCGGTAACATATCCTTTGCCCGAAAAGCCAGGAAAACTCGATTCAACTGATGTTCCACCCGTATTTCCGCCGGCTGCTTTTCCGCTTTCAGCTTCGAGTAAAATGGTACATTTAGTTGGCTCTCCATTTGTAATACTTTTATTATCAGGAATAATTGTATTTATGGTTCCATCGGGATTGTAATACAGAAAATCAGCCATCAGGTTACGCACCTCGCTTTTCCCATCTGAAACAATTGAAGCGTGATGAAAGGCAATCCACTGGTTTTTAAATCTAACAATTGATCCATGGTTTGTTCCGGCCTGCCCCTTAAAAAATGGAATGTACTTGCCTTTATAGGTAAATGGGCCAAGAGGTTTATCAGCCACAGCGTAGTACATTTGTTCAGGCCATTGTCCGCCGGGAAGTGCGGGGTACGACAAGTAATATTTCCCTTTGTATTTATGTGTCCATGGGCCTTCGAAAACTTCGAAAAGCTCGTTTTTCAAATCGCGCTTGGTTTCGGGTTTTATAGAAAGTAAATCGTCGTTAAGTTCTGCTGCTGAGCAACCACCGCCAGCACCCCAATAGAGGTAGGCGCGATTATCGTCGTCCACAAAAACACAAGGATCCTGGCCCCATTCAACACCTTTTATAAATCCTAAATCGGTAAACGGCCCCTGGGGAAGATCGCTAACAGCTATTCCTGTACGGAACATTCCGGTAGCTTTCTCGATCATGCAATAAATCAGATAGTATTTGCCGTGACGGTAAACGGCATCGATGGCCCAGGCATGACTTACTGCCCACGAAGCATCGTCGAGCGACAGAACCCTGCCGTGGTCGATCCAGTTCACCCTGTCTTTGGTCGAAAAAACATGGTAGTCGAACATGGTCGCATGATGATTAGTACCTGGTACATCGTGCGAAGTGTAAAGCCACAAGGTGGTTGTGTCAGTTGGCCAAACATGGCCTGAAGGGTCGGCGGCATAGATATGCGAAATTAATGGACGCTGGGCATAGCTATTAAAGCATAAGATGCTAACAAATAGTATAATGCTAATTTTTTTCATGTGTTAATATTTAAAATTTAATTTTAACTTCTTCACCAATGTATTTCACTAGTTTATCAACGTCCTTAGCTTCAGTAATACCGCTGGCTTTTCCGTTTCCAACCAATACAATTTTGAAAGTCCGTTCTTTTAACATTCCGGGAAACTCTCCTTTTATTTTGCCAACAATCAATGTTTTATCCGCATCGTTCCATTTCAGGTCAATGGTTGAAAATTGTCCTTTCTCATAGTTGTAGTTTTCACCTTCATCGTCATAAAGTGTAAACGAACCATCAGCGCCCGGATAAATGCGAATTTCAAGCGGATTGGCAACCTTTTCGGTGGCGTATTGCAAAAACGGTCCGAAAGGAACAATGGAACCGGCGCGCACAAACAGTGGGATAGCCTGCAATTTTAAGGGCCGGTCAATAGTTTGTCCGCCAGCGAATTTTTCGCCAGTCCAGAAATCGAACCAATCCGTATTTTGGGGCAAATAGCATTTTTGTGATTTAATGCCAGGTTCAACCACCGGGCAAACCATAAACGATTTTCCAAACATAAACTGAAATTGTACATCAAGCGCTTTGGAGTCGTTCGCAAAATCCATTACCAATGAGCGCATTATGGTATAGTTTTCGTGAGTTACTGAACCGGCTGTGGAATAAATGTATGGTAACAAACGATAACGCAGGTTCACAAAATCAATTTGGGTGTTCATGGATTCGTTGCCCATAAGCCACATTTCGCGGCGTACACCGCATCCGTGTGTGCGCAATATCGGACAGAATGTACCAAATTGATACCAACGCGTGTAAAGTTCCCGGTAGCCTTCGTCCTGATTGAGCAGTGGCCAATCGGTTTTATTTATGAAAAACCCGCCAATATCGGTTGTCCAGTAGGGCTGGCCGGAAAGCGAATAGTTCAATCCGCAGGCAACCTGATTGCGGAAAACGTCCCATCTGCCGGCTATGTCGCCCGTCCAAACTACGGTTGCATTGCGCTGTTGCCCTGCGTATGACGAACGCCCCAAAATAAGCACTCGCTTGTCCGGTGCAGTTTGTCGCTGCCCATCGTAAATACCCTTGGTTTGCATTAGAGAAAAGGCATTGAGGTATCTTGCGCCGCTACCTAAATTGTTTTTCATCACTTTTTTATACAGAAAAGGGTCGGCAGGTGTAGAAATTTCAGGCTCTGAGGCGTCTAACCACCAGGCATCTACTCCTTTGTCGAATAATTCCCTGTTCATCTGGTTCCAATAGACTTCGCGTCCTTCTTTACTGAAAGGATTGTAATACCATGTACCTTTATCAGTCCAGAAACTACAATTGTTGTATCCGAAGAGTAAATTCTTGTCCATTAGCTCTTTCCAGTTTTCGCTTCCTTTCTGGAACATTCCCCAAACCGAAATCATGTAATGGATATTATTTTTATGTGCCTCGGCAATCATTTCTTTGGGATTGGGGTACCGTTCCGGATTGAAATGATGCGAACCCCATGGTTCCGGAGTCCAATAATTTAAGTCCTGAACCAACACATCAAGCGGGATTTTTCTTCCCCTAAATTCTTTAATAAGCGCCAAATAGTCTTTTTGAGATTGAATGTCGATGTGCGAATGCCAATAGCCATAAGCATATTTACCAAACATGGGAGCTGTTCCGGTAGCCGTGCGGTATCCGTCAATAACACGGTCGAGTCCGGGACCATACATGAAGTAATAATCCATCATGTCGCCCACTTCCGAAGAAAAAGTAATGCCTTCGTATGATTCCAGTGCTGGTGGTGCCCAGCGCAGTTGAATTGCGCCATTCCACACGCCATGAATAGGGCTTTTTGCGTCTTTTGCCCACTCTACTTTAATTTTATATTTCGTGTTTCCCTTTAGTTCAATTTTTCCGTTCAGGTACATATTGGGAGTTGCCCAACCATCAACAATCAGCTTATTATCAACCCAAAGGCGGATACTATGGGTGCAAAAAGTATTAAATGTGTAAATACCAGCATGGAGGCTTTTTACCTCACCCTGCCAACGTACCGAAAAGTTATTTGGGTCAATTTCTTTATTCAAGGGATTGCTTACCCAATCAGGATTTGTTGTAAAACTATTATCCACCTGGGGTCCAAATGTTTTAAAATCGAAATTAACGACTGAATCTTCCCGTTGGGTTTTTAAATCCTTAAAATCAATTCCAGTAAAATACTCTCCGGAAAGTGTGCCGGGTTTTCCTTCTTTATTAAAAATATTCGCCGAAGGGATAAAATCGGCAGTAACCGGAAACCCCCATTTGGAGTGCGAATAATTGTCCCACAAAATACCGTAACCACGGCTAGAGGTGAAAAACGGCACTACAATCTCCCAGTTTTCCTGCCATAAATCCACATTCGCACCACGCAGGTTAAATAGTCCGTTTTGATGGTGTCCAAGTCCGTAAAGTTTTTCATCATCAGGCGATTCCCACTGCTGGCGGATATTCCAGGTATTTTCACCCAAAACAGAAACAGGCGAAAGTCGCTTTGTATCTTCACGTTCGGCAAGAATTAGTTTGTCGTTCAGGTCGAAGAATTTAACAGCCCCTGTTTTTAAATTTACTTTTACTTTAAGTTTTGCGGTCTTCAACACCAGTTCGTCAGCAACCACTTCCGAAGAAAATTCAGTTTTTTTCCATGGATTCTCCACCATCATCAGGCTTTTTCTGGTTGAAAAAGTATCCGTTGGCGAAACCATCACCCGGATAATGTCTTCGCGACAAACTTCTAATTTCATTTTCCCTTGCGGCACATCGAAAACAACGCCGTTTTCAACGGTTTTTAGATTACTGCTACCGGAGCAACCTAAAATGAGCAACAAAAGCAATGTGATGAATGTGTTTTCTATTTTTTTCATCTGTATCAATATTTACTTTATTTTACTTCTGGCTTGAAAACCACTTTATCCAATTTAAAATCACCATTATACGACTGAATCCTTACTTGATTATCGCCGGCTTTCAGACTAACTTCGCCAACGACTGCGCTTGTAAACGACTGTGATTTAGGAAGTAGAATATCTTTCCAGGCAGCATAGTCGCCATTCAGCATGAAGCCATTTACACAAACGGCAATTTTTTTATCGGTTTCGGCAGAATAAAAAACTTCCATGGTATATTTCTGGTCTTTAGCTAACTGAACCAATACTTCCACATATTCTTCGTTGTGGTTGAAACCAGTAACATATCCATGTCCCGTGAAGCCTTTTGAAATGCTTTCGGTGTATGTACCCATTAGCTTTCCTCCTGATGCCGTGCCGTTTTCAGCTTCCAACTGAATAATACAACTGGCAGGTTTTCCTCCTGTAATTCCATTGACAGTAGGTACAATAGAATTTATTTTACCGTCTTTATCGTAGGTAAGAAAATCGGCCATTAAATTCCTTTCGTAACCATTTCCTTTGGAAAGCAGGCAACTGTGATAAAAAGCAATCCAATTGTCCTTGAATTTCACGATTGAACCATGGTTTGAACCGGCCTGCCCTTCAAAAAAGGGAATGTATTGCCCCATTGGTTTGTAATCACCCTTCACCTCATCGGCAACTGAATAATACATTATTTCGGGCCACTGGTCGTTGCGCAATCCCGGGTACGACAGGTAGTATTTGCCATTGTATCTGTGGAGCCAAGGCCCCTCTTGCAATTGAGGGGTTTCCTTAATGGCAGCAACATTACTTACCGACATTAAATCGTCGGATAATTTTCCTATGAAACATGCACGATTGTGTGCATAAAGAAGATAAGGCTGGTTATCGTCATCCACAAAAATGGCCGGATCCATACCTTGTTCCACGCCGCGAATTTGCCCAATGCTTTTAAATGGACCTTCGGGGCGGTCGCTAATGGCAAGCCCGATGCGGAACAAATCGGAATTTACCTTACTCCTCATGCAGAAAACAAAATAATAGTTGCCTTTCCAAAATACGGCATCGGTAGCCCAGGCGTGCGTAATGGCCCAATCCACATCGTCAACCGAAAGTACGCGGCCGTAATCTGTCCAGTTCACCAAATCTTCGGTTGAAAAAACATGGTAGTCGAACATCGTAGCATGGTGATTTGTACCTGTTACATCGTGCGAGGCATAAACCCATAATTTGTTCGGGTTATCAGGCCAAACGTGCCCCGAAGGGTCGGCAGCATAGATATGGTTTATTAGCGGTTTTTGAGCAAACGAATTAATTGCAATAAATTGAACTGCCAATAAATAAACAGCAACAAGTAAGGTTTTCATTTGTTTTATTCCTTTTTATAAGTTACGAAAGTCTTTATTGTATTTTTCTATGGTATCAATAATGTTATCGGTATCGAAAACAGAGTTTAAACCTTGCTCTTCGCAAGGTGGATCGCCCAACAAATCATCGTTTTTAGAAAACCAGGGAGCTTTTTTGGTTCCCGGACGGCCAAAACCACCATACGACCAAAAATTACAGCCTGCCAGATTTTTCTTATTCTTTGAACTTCCCTGAATTTTTTGAAAAATGGCACCGTAGTATTTATCCCGATTCGTCGTTGCAGATAACGGAGAAAAACTGTAGCCATCGCGCGGAAATCCAAATTCTTCGATAACCAATGGTTTTCCCAGTTTTTTGGCTACGGCAAGATGTGAATCAATATATTCGTCGGTATTCTGAATGGCAGTATTTACAGTGCTATCCAGATTATTTTCATTTATCCAACGCCAGTTTTTTGGCCAGATGTGAATGGTGAGATAGTCCACTTCAGGAATACTGTGCAACCGTTCATACAATTCCATCGAACCTTCGCTGCCCATTTTCCCCTCGGAACCTACCGAAACCAAATGGTTTTTATCAATTGACTTTATCAGTTGGGCAGCGGCTTTCATGTTATTTTCGAATGCCGGAATTGCTGCCTGTGAGAAAGCCCGAGGTTCATTGCCTAACTGCCAGGCCATTATTGCAGGGTCGTCTTTATACGGCAAACCAGTAATGCTGTTATTGCGTGATACAATTTTCCTGATGTGCGCCAGATAGTTCTCCACGCAAGGCTTGCATGAATGAAATTGAGTTGTATATGCCTGAAATTCGGTCCAACTTACAGCAGTATCCACAACCGATGGGTAAGTTCCAAAGCCGTTCCATTCCAGGTATTGACCATAGCCGCCCGACCAGTCCCAACTGTTGGTCAGGTATAAAACAGCCGTCATTTTTCGGTTCGACATCTCTGCAAGCAAATAATCAAGCCCCTCTAAAAGTTTTTCATCGTAAACTCCCGGTTTGGTTTGAAGTGCAGGAGAAACTCTTTTGGGATGTTCAACCGATAAATCTGCCCCAACCAAAATCCGAAGATTGGTAATTCCTTTTGATGCCAAAAAATCAAGCTCGTTCAGCAAGCGTGGCCTGTTACCTTGTTCCGTCTCAGAACCCAAAAGTGTACCATACCAAAAATTTGTGCCAATAAAGTAATATGCCTTACCTTGCCTATACAAAAGACCATTTTTTGCAGTTACAAAATCTGGTTTTGTTGGTTTAAAACCGATAAAAAGAAATGCAACAAACAGGACTAGAATAAAAACAGGTGCTCTCTTGGCAAAAAAGTTGTGGCTCATAAGTTGATAAATTACATTTATTTGATTTTTTCAGTTCTTTTCACTGGTAACAAATGTCTTTTCTCCGATTATTCCCAGTTAAAATTTACAATTTCGCCATTAAGTTTCCACTTTGGGGGGAAGGCATTCTCCATCCAGTCGAGGGGTTCGCCAACCGGCAATTCCTTTGAAGCCAGGGCAAAACATTCTTTGATGAATGCTTTTTGTTCCGGACCGGTTGCTTCTGGTTGTGCCGAAATGAAAAGTGGTGTTCCGCTTTTGGCCACTAATTCCATCCACTGCTTGTTTTTTTCCCATGGAACTTTGGGTGTCAACCCAACGCAATCACCATCGGCCGCATAAAAAGTACCCTGATGTGCACTTCTGAAAGCAAGTGTATTGACACCCATTTTGCGGGTCCTCTCCCACTCGTTGCCGCTGGTATCGTCGCCAATACGGTTGAGCTCGAACAAACCTGCCGACAGATGGCTGAAAGTATTGCAGCCTATGATGTAGGTTTTGCCTGCCGACTCGCGAATGGCTTTGTAAAGTTCCAGCACAATCTCTGCATTTGTTTTTGTGTTGTAGTTCATGCGCCAGCCATATTCGGTAAGCTTGCGGTCGGTGAGCATTTCGAAGCCCCATTTTCCAAAAATGTCAAAGGTGGTAAAATCGACTTTTACCATTTCGTACGACCAATCGTTATAGAGTTTGAAATAGCTTTTCACCCTTTCGAGCACTTCGGGGATGGTAGGATCGAGGATAGGCTGTTTTTCGGGGTTGCGGCCTTTGATAGCTGGCAGGAGCAGGCTTACAGGGTCTTTGTGACTGGCACAAAGCGGACGTGTCCATATCCCGGGACGCATTCCAATTTTGCGGATTTTCTGCGCAAGATTGTCCATGTTGCCAAAGTTGGCATCGGGGGTATTCATGTTGTCGCCAAAACAGCAGTCGTTGGGCGAGTTTGGAGGGTTCTGGAACCAACCGGCATCGATTACCGAAAAAGGGCGGTTTTCCAGTCCCTCGGCCATGGGAGCCATCATTTGGGTATGCTCCAGGATCAGTTTCTCGGAGTTGTTGCCATAGCTGAAGTACCAGTCGTTAATGCCATACACAGGTTTTGCGGGCATGCGGGCATTGTTGCACATCAGTTTTAAAAATTCGCGCAAAGCCTGGAAGGGGGATGTGCCCTCTGTTTTGTAGGCCACTATTTGTGCGGCATTTATAACCCTTGAACCTGACTGAACGCCGTTTCCACCCGAACGGGTGTCGAGCACCAGCGAGAGAGTTGTTTCAGAGATTTCCCAGTGGCAGAAAGAACCCGCCCCGGTTTTAACACCAAAGCCATTTACAGCGTTTTTCTCAGTTATTTCCATGAAATACCAGGGCAGTATTTCGGAAGTATTTGGCTTGTGCCACGACACATCGCCATAGGTGCGCTCCCAATGATCGTTCAGCACCCTGGAACTTTCGGGTATAGCAATTTCCCAGGAAAGTGTAACATCGCATACGATTTCTTTAGGAGCATGTATTACGACTTCTGTATAGCCATTTTTCTGCCCCATTATTACGGTCAGATTGTTATAAAGCCAGATGTTTTCCTGGCTTTTCATCAATTTAACCTTTTGTTCGTTTACCGTGGCAACAAGCTGATCGGGCAGTTTTAACTGAAACCCATTTTCTCCGGTTCCGAGCGCCATCAGTTTGTTCCCTATGAGCATAGCTCCAAGGGATGCTCCGGTTGTTCTGATAAAATTTCTTCTGTTCATATTTTTAAATTATGAATTCATCTGAGTAGTTAATTTTTGTGAATTGCTTATCCATTGGTGAAGGCTTGGATAACTGATAAAAATATGAATTTGTCAGAAGTGACATTATATCATTCCGGTAGGTTTCTATATCATTTTTTTGCATTTGAAACCTATGAAAGGACAATCAAGGAGGAGCGAAAGAATCCTAAATGTTTTTTTCTTTCAGGTATTGCGTTGGGTATTTCCCGAAATGATTGAAAAAACTGCGGGAGAAGTTGGATTGCTCTGAGAATCCTAGTTTAAAGCTTATTTCCGAAACGGTTAACTCTCCTGCCAGTAACAACTCTTCGGCTTTATGCATGCGAACGGATTTGATAAGCTCGCTCACTGTTTGATGCGACAGGGCTTTCATTTTGCGGTAAAGCTGCATTTTGCTCAACCCCAGCTTTTCGGCTACCCATTCGGGCGAAAGTGAAGCTTCTTCAAGGTTTTCTTCAATCAAAACTACCATCTTTTGGATAAATTCATTGTCCATCCTGTTTACGGCGGGTTTGATATCATTCTGTGCTTTTGCACCCGAAAAAAGGTCTTTCAGCTTAAACCTTGAATTGATGAGGTTGTGGACTCTTGCTTTCAGTATCTCTGGATTAAAGGGCTTGGTAATATATTCGTCGGCCCCGAGGTCGTAGCTTTCAATTTTCTTTTCGTCGGCATGGAGCGCTGTGAGCAGGATGACAGGGATATGGCTTGTGCGGTAATCGCTTTTAATCTTTTCGCATAGCTCTGTGCCGTTCATTTCGGGCATCATCACATCGCTGATAATAAGATCTGGTATGGTTTCAATGGCAATTTCGAATCCTTTGCTTCCATCCTCAGCCTCCAAAATCCTGAATGTATCTCCCAGCTCCAGTCGGAGAAACTGGCGTACATCGGCATTGTCTTCCACCACTAACACCAATGGGGCTGTTTCGGGCAGAACACCGAAAGTTCTCCCGGAATCCGGAAGCTCCGCATCCTCTCTTTCGGATAACTGTTTCGTCCGGGAATTTTCGTCCAGCACAGCTACCTCAAGCGACACTGTAAAAGTGGTTTCTTCACCTGCTGTGCTTTTTGCGGTTATCTGGCCACCGTGCAAGGTTACCAGTTCTTTGGTAAGTGCCAAACCTATTCCGGTGCCTGTTTGCTGATTGTTTCCCACCCTGTAGAAGGGCGTGAAAAGTTTATCCAGGGCTTCTGCCGGAATCCCGACACCATTGTCGGTCACTTCTATTTCGACATAGTATTTATTTTCCCTGGGCTTAAGTGCCGATAGGGAGGCTGCTATTTTCCCGCCTTTGGGAGTGTATTTGAAGGCATTCGACAGGAGGTTGGAGAGTATTTTTTCAACCTTATCATGGTCGAAACCGGCAAGCATATACTCGTTTTCTGTTTGGAGGGTGAAACTGATTTGATTTTGCTCAGCTATCAGGTTGAAATTGTCGCAAACCGACCGGAAAAGGCCAATCATGTCGCTGAATGTCAGGTTTAATTCGGTTTTTCCGCTTTCAATTTTCCTGAATTCGAGGATCTGGTTGATGAGGGTGAGCAGCCGGTCGACATTGCGCTGCATGAGCTGCAAATAGGTTTTGTATTTTGGGTCGGACGGAGGATTGGCCAGCATTTTTTGCAACGGCCCCGAAATCAAGGTGAGCGGTGTCCGGAATTCGTGCGAAACCTGGGTGAAAAAGCCAACCTTGAGCTGGTGCGTTTCGTGTTCTTTTTCGCGCTGAAGCTTTTCGAAGTATAAATCGCTTTTGTATTTGAGCCTTATTTGCTGATAGCGGTAATACATCCAAAGCAATCCCGAAAAAAATGCTCCGTATAGCAGATATGCCCACCAGGTTTTCCACCAGGGCGGCAAAATAATTATGTTTAGGCGGGCCGTTGGAGAGGAAGACGCATATTTATCGCTCGTGGCATACACTTCGAAAGTATATGTGCCCGGATCGAGGTTGGTATAAGTAGCCATTCGCTCGCGTGCACCGGCTTTTCGCCAGTTTTTGTCGAAACCGGTCAAACGGTAATAATATTGAAGGCCGAAAGCATCCACGTAATCAAGGGCTGCAAACTTAATGGAATAGCTGTTTTCGTTATTTGACAACCGAAGTTCCTCCAGGGTATTGATGGAGCCGGAATGCTTTTGCTTTTTTTCGAACTGTTCCAATGTCATGGACTGGTCGTTAACGCGTACATTGGTTATGTAAATGGGCGAAAGGAACCGGTCTTTTCTTATCCGGTCGGGATCGACAATTATAAAACCGTTGGTTCCGCCAAAGAAAATATCTCCGTTCCTGTCTTTCATAATGGCTCCCCTGGTATAAATATTACCCTGGAGTTCGTCGTTAAAACTGAAATTTTCCACTTTGCCGGTTTTCTTGTCCAAGCGCGACAAGCCGGTAAATGTTCCTAACCAGATGTTCTGGTTCCCGTCGTCAAGGATGCTGATAATGTTTTGATCTGAAAGACCATGGCTGCTGTTGAAGTTTTTAAATTTCCCTGTATCGATATCGTAAACGGAAAGGCCATTATCGGTTCCGACAAGAAGTTTTTTGTCAGAGCTTAAAGCAAGGGAATTAATGACGGATCCGGCAATGGAATTGTCCCCGTTTCCCGCGAAAAAATGATCAATTTTCCCGGTGCTGGTGTTGTAACAATTTAGTCCGTGAAAAGTGCCGATCCACAAATTGTTTTTCAAATCCCTTACCAGCGATGTAGCTCCGTTGTTTGAAAGCGTGTTAGTACCAGGCCCTCTGGCTGTTATTCTTGTAAATTTCTGTGTTTTTTTGTAAAATATGCTGATACCGCTGGAATGCGTAGCTGCAATTATATTCCTGTTATTGTCTTCGGTAATTGCCCAAATGTGATTGCCGCCAATGCTGGTGCTATCGTAAGGGTCTGCGGTAAAGCAGGTAAAAGTCTGAGTTTTTTCATTAAATCTGCATAAGCCGCCATCGAAAGTTCCTATCCATAGGATTTTTTCCGAATCAATGAATAAACTAATAATAGAGTTTGAACTTATGGAACCTGGCTTTTTGTCGGCACGGAAATGCTTAAAAGAACCTGTTTGCCTGTCGAAACAGTCCAGGCCTCCGCCATCGGTGGCGATCCAGATGTTTCCCCGGGTGTCCTCTGCAAAAGCATTCACCACATTGTTCGAAAGGCTGTGGCTGTTCCCGGGGTAGTTCGAATAACGTTTCAGGGTATTGGTGTTGTGGAGGCTGGCAAAATTCAGGTTACCATTTTGTGTAATGGCCCACAACGTTTGTTGCTTATCTATAAAAACATTGATGGCTTTATCGCTGAGGATTGAAGTTGGGTTATTTTCTTTTTGTTTTAATTGCAGAACCTCACCGTTACGGTTGTTAAAACGGAAAACCCCTTCGCCATCTGTTGCTACCCAAATGTTACCGGAGTTATCCTGTGCAATTTTCCAAATGTACGAACGGAGTAGCGTTTCAGTTTGGTAGCTCCCAGGTTTGTCGCCTTTTCGAAGGGTAACTAGGCCTTTGTCGGTGCCAATCCATATTTTACGCTCGTTATCTGTGAATAAGCAGGTTATTCTGTCCGAAATAAAACGAGATGCAGCGTTCAGGTGAACCAGTTTTTTGTGTTTTTTTCCAAAAATATATAGTCCATTGTTCGAGGTGCCGACAATCATCAAGTCGCCATAAAAAACAATTTGGCCGAGCTCAACATCCTGCGGCAATGCTGTAATAGGGTGAGGTAGCAGTATTTCTTCGGCGGGTAAAAGCTGGTAAGTATTAACAGAACTGTAAACAACAGGATTGCCGTTCGGATTTTCTGCAACGCCTATGATTCTTTCGTTCATTTCGGTGATTGATCCATCGGGCTTCCTCACTTTTATGTGGCGAAACGATTCGCTGGCCGGTAAAAAAAGTTCCAGTCCCTGGGAGCTGCCAATCCACAGCCGGTGATTAGGGCCTTCGTAAACAGAATAAACGCTTTTTCCACGGAGAGAGTTGGCTTCGGACAGGTTGTTCACAAAGTTCCTGAATTCGTAACCATCGAACTTGTGCAGGCCGATGTCGGAGCCAAACCACATAAATCCATTACGATCCTGGTGAATAGAGTAGCAAGTCCTAAGAAATGGCAGTCCCTCGTTTTTGGTAATATGCCTGAATTGAATATCCTGCCCTGTAATCAAAATCGGGTGGGTTATCCAAACAAGTAATGCATAAATTAAAGGTTTGCCCAACATATCCTAAGGCCCTATAATGGTAAATTGCAGCCAATATAGGAAATTATTGGAGGAGGATCAAAACTGCCCATATATTTAAGTTGGTTTCGCGGGTAATTTTATATTTTGCTCAACGGCAATGTAAAATAGAATGTGCTGCCAACTTCCAATTGGCTTTCAACCCAAATTTTCCCCTGATGGTATTCTACAAACTCCTTGCACAGCAGCAGTCCCAGTCCCGTTCCCTGCTCTTTGGCAGTACCTTGGGTTTTTATACTTTCGCCCACCATAAAAAGTCTGGACATAACTTCCTGTTCCATACCAACTCCGGTATCGGCAACCAAAATTGTAACCCAGTCATCTTTGGGTTGTGCATCTACTGTGATAAGGTCTCCTTTTCTTGAGAATTTAATAGCATTGGTAATCAAATTTCTCAGAATGGTGAGTGCCATGTCTTCGTCGGCATTCACCCAGGTATTGACCGGAACGTTCGATTTCAAGGTTATACCTTTGCTGTTAGCCGGATTAGTAAGGAGTTTAATGCAATTTTCGACCAGCAGCGACAAGTCTGATTTCTGTGGGTTGAAAGTGATATTTTTGCTTTGTGACCTGCTCCAGGTCAACAAGTTTTCAAGCAGGTTAAAAACATCGTTAACCGACTGCCTGATGATGCCGGCATATTTGCTGTATTTTTCCTGGTTGCCTTTTTGGATTTCCATCACGAGCAATTCGGAGAACCCAAGGAGCGAGTTAAAAGGGCCACGAAGGTCGTGAGCCAGGATACTGAAGAACTTATCTTTGGTGGCATTGGCAACTTCGAGCTGATTTTTCTGATCCAGGATTTCTTCTTTTTGGTTTTGAATTTCGAAGGTGCGCTGCTCGATAATTTTTTCGAGTTTTAGTTTATCCCTTTTTAAACGGGTCGAATTGTATTCAACAATGAGAAAAATAAATGCTATGGCAAGCACTCCATATATTAAAAAAGCCCACCAGGTTCGGTATATGGGAGGCAGAATATGGAACGAGTACATGGCAGTTTTGCCTACAACTTTATATTGATTTTTTGCTTTTACCTCAAAGGTATATCTGCCTTCCGGTAAATTGGTATATTCTTTTTTAACATCGCTCACCCAGGCAGACCAGGCAGTATCGGAGCCAAGAAGCCGATAGCTGTAAAGGTTTTTTTCCACGTCTTCGTAAAAAGCAGCGGCATAGTGAAACACCAGATTGTTTTGGCGATATGGCAAATCGCACCCCTTTATATGTTCAAAATCATTGGCTTCGGCGGTAGCTCCCCCAAACACCAGGCTATCCTTGGCAATAACTTTACGGATAAGGGTATGAAACGGGATGTTATAATTTACTTTCTGCAACGGGTTGTATTGCAACAACCCTTTGACTGTGCCAATAAACATAACACTATCAGATGCGCTATAAAAATTATGATCGTGGCTATTTAAATATTCATTAAACTTATAAAAAGCTTGTTTATAAAGTTGATACTTGCCATTGTTATATTTTAATACTCCTTTTTCGTAGATACCGTTTCCCATAACTTCCTGGAACCAGATATCGCCGTTTTTTTGCTGCTGAAAGGGGTATATTGTACCCGCGAGCATGTTGAATGCCGGATGTTTTATAAAATTACCGGAAGTGGAATTGTATCGATAAATCCCTTTAGTGGTGACAAATACCAATTCGCCCGAATTGAGCAGACAAGGCACAGCATAATCAGGAGGCAATCCATGTTCGGTGGTGTATTGCATTACAGAAATAGCGCTATCCATGTTTTCGTTCAATTTCAACCTAAACAGCCCTGGATTTGTATGCACCCAAACATCTCCATCTTTGTCCTGAACTACTGTGTACGCAAACTTAGCAAACCCTTTTATCACATTTTTTAGTTTCCATGTTTTTTGGTGATATTCCAATAAGCACAGGCCTTTTGCCGCCTCTATACCCGACAGTAAAAATCCGGGCTTATTGTTTAACGGACAAAAATTGATAAAACCATAATCGTTAGCCAGGGGGATAGCCTTTTTTTCTTTTATTTCAAACAAACCTTTCAGGGCTGCCAGCAACAAAGTACCATTTGCATTATATAATTGCCAGTTTTGGCCTTCGGTGCCTGGTATGGTTTCGAAGGTGCCATCGGGGTTTTGGACACACAAGTACTCCGAAGTGCCTACATACAAACGATTTTTGAAATAGTAAATACACATCGGGAACCCTTTTAACCCGTTCTTTTCATTAAAAAACTGAAATGGCAGGTTGTTTTGAACCAAACTAATCCCGTTGTTCAAAGCAGCCCACAATTGCCGGTTGTTATCCTGATAAAGTTTACGGATGGAATTATCCTGTAACCCTGAACCGGTATTATAAATGGTCTGAATTTTCCCGGCGCTGTTAAATACAATTATACCTCCGGCAAGCGTACCTATGGCATAGCACCCGTTTTCCAATTCATGTCCGCAATACGACATATTTTGGATCAAAAAATTATCCACAGCCTCAAAACCGACAGGTTTATAAATTTGGCTATGAATTGGCGAATAAACCAATATCCCTTGAGTTCGCGTTGCAATAAGGATTTCGCTTTGACCGTAAGGGAGCATTGCGTATATTTTTTCGTCGGCAAAACGTTCACCTCCTTCCAATAATTGCAAGCTATCGTTTTTGTAAATCATCAATCCTTTCCCTGCTTCGCGCACATAAAAAGAGTGGTTGACCATAAAGGAGAGGTGAAAACTGTTTTCGGGGCTTAATACCTTGATTTTCTTGTTTTCATATATAAATATTTTCTCAAAAGTTTGAAAGAAAACCTGTTTGCCCAAAACGAAAATATTCCACACGTCATTAAAATCGTGGTGCTTAACAGGTATTTTTTCTTTCAGCGACCTGTATTGATAGGTGCCCAGGCTATCGGGATGTAAATACCCAAAGTCGCCGTTACCACCCACGAATATAGAACCAGAGTCGTCGATGGCAAGAGAACGGACAGTATTTTGCATGGGTATGTAACGCCATGTAACGCCATCGTATTCCAACACTGCGTTACTGTTGCCAAAGAACATCACACCGCGCTTGTCCTGCGCTATGGCCCAGTTTTGTGAACTTGATTTATATGCATCTGGTGGGTAATTGGTAATAAAGGGCGTGCCGGTTTGCTGTGCAAAAACCGGTATTTGCAAGCAAAACAGGAATAAAATTATGCGTAGTTTGTTAATCATTTTATGTAGTTGTTTTGTCTTTTAATTGTTTATTTTATATTGAGTCGTTGTATGGTAGTGCACTGCTGAAGAATTTGTGGACGAAAAAAACAGATTGTCCTATAGATTTTAATTGATTGCTTTCAATCTTCCTGATTCCACTTATTTTGATACTACGAAACATATGTCCTTATATTCAAAACAACCGTTAAAGGTCTCACTATTTTCTACCGGGAATGCAATTATTTTCTCATTTGTTCGAGAATATTGCAGAGTATATTCGAGTGACTGAAAATAGAAATAACTGGTTGTCATGGCAATCGACCGTAAAATCCCCAACTTGATTTTTGAATCAGGAAGCAAATGTTTAATGTTAACATAGTTGGTATTCCCTATTTTATCAAGAGACAGAAATCCGAATTCGTCAACAGCGGAAGCATAGATATTTCCGTTTCTGTCTTTTCTAAAATCATAGGGACGAACAAAATTATCTGAGTAAACATCGCGCCAAATAACTCCATCATACTCAATTAATTTATCTGATCCAAAACACATCACTCCCCGGTCGTCCTGAACAGAACAAGTTATTTGGGGATTGCTTTTATATTCTTTAGGAGAATAGTTTCTTAAAATCGGATACCCAACTTCTAGTGAAAGAATTTGTGAAACATTATTCAGGATGAGTAAAATAAAAGTAAAGCATACTACTTTCATTAATCTTCCAGTTAATTATATTATTCATTATAAATTTAAAATATAAAATTGAAATAGCTAGAATTAGCTAGAAAAAAATATAAGTTAAAATACTTGATTTCATCAATTATCCTCTTTCACACTAAGAAACTGGTAATTTCAACTCAGATAATTAATTATGAATACTAATTGATAGTAAAGAAGTTATATAGTAAAGGATACCTAATCCTTTGATGCTTTTTTGAAAAGCTTGAGGCTGTGAAAAAGTGGAATAAGTCTTCTACTCTAAATCATACCGTTGTATATCAGTTATTTGCCACATTAGGCGGAGTCGAAATATGATAATTAACTGACTATTTACATCGCTTCTGTTAAAAAAATGGTTAAATCTTTAAACAATATCTAACCAAATCTTTTCATATTAATACTTAATTGGGAATAGCGTAAATCAGCTAGTCAAAATTTTAGATTGATGTGGTTGAGTTGGTAATACCTTAAAAACATAGTTGATAACCGTCCAACCCAATAATTTATTGTAAATTGCATGCTTGTTTAGATTTTAAAATTTGTTTTATCAATTTAATAGTGATGCTGGTTGAAATCTCTCAGGACTTATTAACAGAGCTAAAATCGGGAAACGAGAAAGCATTTACTATTTTATTTAACGGTTATTTTCAAAGGCTATGCCGGTTTGCGACAGGTTATGTCATCGATGGATCGGTGGCAAAAAACATTGTTCAGGATGTATTTCTTAAGCTTTGGGAAACAAGAAAAAATATTAGCGAAGGCAGCTCTATTGGGGGGTTGTTGTTGACAATGACAAAAAATAGTTGTCTTGATTATCTAAGACACAAACACATAGAAAGTAAATACCAGCAACAAATTCAGGACAACCAAAAAGAAATTGAGCTCAACTATTTTGCGTTAAAAAATTTGGAAATAGACCTGTTGAACCTCTCTGAAATTTCTGATATAATAGAACATACTATTAATTTATTGCCTCCGCAATGCCAACATGTCTTTAGGATGAGTCGGTTTCAGGATCTTTCAAATGCCGAAATCGCACAACAGCTCGACATCAGCGTAAAAGCTGTTGAAGCAAATATTACCCGAGCATTGAAAATTTTTCGTACCGAATTGAAAGACTATATCACCATCCTTTTTATTTTAAACATTCCTTTGATATAATTTTCAATGCATAATAATTTGTAAAAAAATACTTTTTCCAATATAGGGTTAGGGGAAAGTTAATCGTATTTATTATGAAAGGGAGAATTATGGAAGAAGAAAAAATACTTCAGTTTATAAATAAAAAGGTGTCACCTGAGGAGCGTAAGGTAGTGCTGGAATGGATTTCAGCCGATTCTAATAACCGGGTAGAATATTACAGGATAAAAAATCTTTTATCTCTTATCGATTTTAATTCGGATGCACAAGCCAGCAAAGAAGAACTGGAAATCTTTAAAGAAGATATCAAGCGCAAAAAACTCAAAGTTTTAAGAAACAGGTTTTTATATATTGCAAAATATGCAGCGATTATCCTAATTGCAGTTTTGACCGGGCGCTTTTTAATAAATCCTTCTGTCCAAAGTCCAAACGATAAATTGGTTTATAACGAAATTACCGTTCCTCCAGGTCAGTTTGCCCATGTAACATTATCTGACGGATCGGGCGTTTATATCAATGCTTGTTCAAAACTGAAGTATCCTGCTAAATTTGGCAATGACAATCGCAGGGTAATATTATCAGGGGAGGCTTATTTTACTGTGACTAAAGGTAAGAACCCATTTTTGGTGGAAGCTGGAAACAGGACTATAAAGGTATTAGGTACAAAATTTAATGTTCTGGCTTACCCAAACGACGATTCCTTTCAAACAACTCTGGAAGAAGGAAAAGTTACTTTATTTGACTCTAAAGGTGAAAGCTTGTATGAACTTAAACCCGGAGAGCAATACAATCTTCACACAAAAACGGGTAAGCAAGAGGTAAGAACTGTTAATACCATAATCTACGATTCATGGAAAGACGGACTTTTTATTTTTGATCATGAAACGTTGAAAGGTTTGGCAAAACGTCTGGAGAGAGTATTTGCAGTGAGGATAATTATTGAAAATGAGAAAATTAGTAATTACAGGTTTTCCGGCACAATTTCGCGAAATGTCCCATTTGAACAGGTACTAAAAATCATTCAGATTTCATCACCAATTAAATATAAACTTAAAGAGCAAAACGGGACAATAATAGAAGCAAAACTATACTAAAGAAGAAAGGAGGTCATACTTTATTAATAAAAAAATAAGGCAACAAAATTTGCGGTTTTGCTGCCTTACATAACATTAACTCTAATCCATAGCATCACTAGCTTAAAGGACTATGGACGAAGTCAAACTTTAAAACTCAAATCTATGAAAAAAAAACTACTAAAGTTTGGGCTTTATTATAAAAGCCTGAAGAAAATTTTAATGGTTATGAAACTACTCGTACTTATCATTACACTTACCATTATCCAGGTTAATGCCTCAGTTTATTCCCAATCGACATTATTAAACCTGGACCTAAACAACAAAACTATTCGCGAAGCGCTTAGTTTGATGGAAAAATCGTCGAAATTTAAGTTCTTCTTCAACGAAGATTTTATCAATGTCGATCAAACAGTTAGTTTAAAAGCTAACGAAAGTAAAGTAAATGATATCCTGGATAAATTGCTGGAGGATACAGAAATAGGTTATCAGGTGCTCGAAAATAATATGATTGTTCTCACCAATAAAAGCCAAAAACAAGTACAAACCATTACTGGAACTGTAACTGATGTTACCTCAGGAGAACCTGTAGTTGGTGCAAATATTGTTGTTGATGGAACAACTAATGGCACTATTACCGACATTTCAGGTAACTTCAGTATCGATGTCCCGAGAATCAATTCTGTTTTATTAGTTTCCTTTATCGGATATAATACAGAAAAGATTCAATTAAACGGACAGGTGTCCCTTAAAATTGCTTTAGTTCCCGATATTCAAAGCCTTCAGGAGGTTGTGGTTGTTGGGTATGGTACCAAACTCAAAGGTGAGCTAACTGGTTCGGTTGCAAAAATTAGCTCTGAGGCAATTTCTTCCCGTCCCATAACTGGAACCTTAAATGCCTTACAGGGTATTGTTCCCGGCGTTACAATTACCCGTAACAGCGGTCGACCAGGGCGCGAAAATTACGATTTGAACATCCGCGGATTCTCTTCGATGAATGGGAATAAACCACTCATTCTTATTGATGGTATACCGGGAGATATCAATCTCATAAACCCGTCCGACATCGAAAATGTCACGGTATTGAAGGATGCTGCTGCCGCCATTTACGGTGCCCGTGCTGCCGATGGTGTAATGATTATCACTACTAAAAAGGGTAAAAAATCGGATAAAGTACAGGTGGACTATACAGGTAATTTTGGGGTAAAAAAACCGAGTTTTCTAAAGAAAATGGCTAATACCTACGATCTTGCTGCCTCTTTCAACGATGGACGAATCAACGATGGTGACCCATTGAAGTTCGACGACGGCGATTTTGTAAAAATAAAGGCAAACGACCCCGGTGTTGGCCCCGGTAAAATGCTCTACCTCGAAAGTTATCCAATGTGGTATCAATCGCACGACCATTACGGCGAACTATTTGATAACGCCTTTTATCAGTCGCATAACATAAGCCTGTCAGGTGGTTCAGATAAGGTAACATACCTTATATCCGGAGGCTACATGAACGATAACGGCAATATAAAATTTGGCGAAAACAAGTCCGACAGATATAATATTCGCAGTAATACTCAATACATCATTTCCAAAAGGTTAAAAGCCGATGTCAGAGTAGGTTTCGACTATATGGATATTGCCGAACCTTCTCAAATAGATGATGCATTGGGTATTGCCCTTACCAATTGGTCGTACGTACCTTTAAAAACCCCAAAGGGAAATTATTACTCCTACCAGGGATATTCCAATTCGCTCCAACGTTTGGAAGAGGCGGGAAAAAGAAGTACTCAGTTTTACAAGGTTAGTACGAATCTTAAACTCGATTATGAGATTATAAACGGGTTGACATTAACCGGTCAGGCTGGTTTTAACTTTGATAAATATGAGGATAACTCCTATTATAGAACCATTACCGAATATAACTGGGACGAATCGGTCAATGGAAAGAGAAACGACCCAAACTCTGCATATTATCTGGATAATACCTCTAAATACTCGAACCTCACAGCTTATGCCAATTATGTCAAAACACTTGGTAGCCATAATTTTGGATTAATGGCCGGGGCTTCCAAGGAAGGGTCGGATTTTAAACAGAAATATTTTGGAGCTCAGCGGTTTTCGAGTAACGAAATATTTCCACTGAGTCTTGCAGACCCTACATTACTCAATACCGGGTCTAGCCGCTGGAGTTTTTCCGATTGGGCACTCATTTCATATTTCGGACGTTTCAATTATTCCTTTGGAGGTAGATATTATCTTGATGCTACTTTTAGAAAAGATGGAAGCTCGAAATTCGAAGAATCTAAACGTTGGAGTACAGTTTACCCAAGTATATCCGCAGCTTGGAATGTAGCTAATGAGAGTTTCTTTTCCAATAGTATTTCCAAGTCGATTGTTGATAACCTAAAGTTCCGTGCATCTTGGGGAAGAACAGGAAATCAGGATATTTCGGCTTTAGGCAATTATGATTATATTCAATTGATTTCTATTACGGGTAGTTACCCAATGGATAATTTCAACCCTTCAAAAACTGCCAGCATGAGAGGTATGGCATCCAAAGAAAGAACATGGGAAACTATTGAAAATTACAATATTGGTGTAGATCTAGGGGTGCTTAAATCAAGACTAAACGCAACCTTCGACATTTATAAGAAAGTGAATAACAATATGCTTGTAAGTGTTGTATTCCCTACTATACTTGGAGCCGAAGCTCCCACAACAAATGCTGGGAAACTTGATATTAAGGGGTGGGAAACTTCTCTTAACTGGAAGGATAACATAGGCGATTTTCAATATAATTTTGGAGTGATAATCAATTATAACGAAAACAAGTTAACTGATCTACAGGGGCAGGATAACTTCAATACCGGTTTAACATCCTTCAGGGAAGGCTATCCAATCAATTCTTATTATGGATTTAAGTCAGCCGGAATAATTAAAACTAAGGAACAGTTAAAAGAGTATGGCGATAAGTTTGCAGGTAAGGGCGTTGTTCCTGCCATGAATTCTTCGCTGGATGGTTATAAAACAATCGGAGTTGGCGATCTTATGTATCAGGATCTCAATGGCGATGGAAAGATTACGGTTTATGGTGATGATGGCAAAGAAGGTGATGCCGTTTTTCTTGGCAGCCGCTTACCAAAATATACCTATACCATTCAGGGCGGAGCTTCTTATAAGGGGCTGGATTTTAGCTTTATTCTTCAAGGCACAGGCGATAAATATACTTACAGAGGTGGCTGGGAGTCAGATAATAACTGGGCGAACTTTGGAGCTCCTTACACATGGCCATGGTTTCAGCCTTTTCAGTATTTTATGGGCAAAACCTTTACCGAAGGTGAAACAACTTACTATCCTGCAAATCCCGATGCAAAATATCCCCGCATTACCCATGCCGATAATATCAAGGCCAATAATTACAGATGTTCGGATGTGTGGGTTGAAAATACAAGGTATTTGCGTCTGAAAAACATTACACTTGGTTACACTTTGCCAAAAACAGTCCTGGGAAAAATGAAAATTGAAGGAATGAGAGTTTATATAAGCGGTCAGGACTTATTTGAATTTGCCAAAGGTACTTGGGATGGAAACTTTGATCCGGAAGAAAGTGGTGTTGGAAACACTAATGAGAAGCAATATGCTTTTTATAGAACCATCTCATTAGGCGTGGACATTAAGTTTTAATTCTTAAAAACTGATAGTATGAAAAAAATAATCTTTTTTAATATATTTCTTGCATTAACATTCTTGTTCTCCACAAGTTGTGATGAGGAACTTAACCTGGCCCCCAAGTCGGATATTTCAGACCCGACATACTGGAAAAATGCCAACGATTTTAAATTGGCTGCCAATTACTTTTACAGTTATCTGGTGGGGTATACTTTCGATGATAATAATTCTGATATTGCATTCGATTTATCGCCGACGCAGCTCAGTAACGGCACTGCTGTTGCTCCAGCTTCGAGCTATGTCAACTGGGATCTTCAGTATAACGTAATCCGTAACTGCAATAAACTGCTGGAAATGGGCGAAAAATATGCCAATAAAGATGAAATAAAAATTTATGTAGGAGAAGCAAAGTTTTTCAGGGCGCTCAATTATTTCCATCTTTTCAGACAGTATGGAGGAGTGCCATTGGTCAAGACCGTGTTAGATGTAAATTCTCCCGATCTTTTTGGCGAAAGGGCAACCCGCGATGCAACCATCGACTTTATTTTACAAGATCTTGATGAAGCAATTGCTGTTCTTCCCTTGAAAGGAGCCTCTGAAAGTGGAAGAGCAACCAAAGGTGCTGCTTTGACGCTGAAAGCTCGTGCTTCATTGTTTGAAGGTACCTGGCGGAAGTTTCATAACACTGGAGATGCCAATGCAATGCTGGATAAAGCTATTGCTGCCTCAGGGGAAGTAATTGCAAGTGGAAAATATTCGCTACATCCCGATTACAGAAGGTTATTCATTATGGCTGGTGATAATTCGGCTGAAGTTATTTTTGATATTCGTCGTAAAGTGGGTGTTTGGGAACATGACTTCTCTTCCTGGGTAGGATCGGGACGCTATAATCCAACCCGTAAACTGGCCGAAATGTATCTGAGCATTGATGGATTGCCCATATCAAAATCACCAATTTATCAGGGCGAGGCAACTTTTACTTCCGAGTATCAGAGTCGCGATGGCCGAATGGTTCAAACCATGATTACTCCGGGCATAAAAATTTTACGCCCCATGGAACCTTCCGGTAATAATGAACAATGGCCTGCCAAAGGAAATAACCGCAATGTTATGTCGGGATATATGATTTACAAATTTCTGGAAGAAAATCCTGCCGGACTCTCTTGGAGTACCGCCGATTTCGACTGGCATTATTTGCGTTATGGCGAGGTGTTGCTGATATATGCCGAAGCTATTTTCGAACGAAACGGAAACATTTCCGATACTGACCTGAATAAGTCGATAAATGAGTTAAGGAAGCGTGCAGGTTTTCCCCCTACGGCGTATCTGACAAATGATTTCGTAACAGCGAATGGTCTTGATATGCGTACCGAAATTCGTCGCGAAAGAACAGTAGAGCTTGCTTTTGAAGGTTTCCGTCGCGACGATCTGAATCGTTGGAAAACTGCCGAAACAGAACTTCCCAAAGCTGTCAGGAGTGTTAAAGTTATTGGAACCCAATGGGAAACATACACACTCTTTGAGTTTGTAGTGAAAAATAATTTATATGATGCTGATGGTTATATTGTTCTTGAAAAAGCGGAAAACAGAACATTTGATCCGGCTAAACATTATCTCATGCCATTGCCAACAAAACAAGTGGCATTGAATCCGAAGCTGGCTCAGAATCCTAAATGGTAGATTGGTGCAGGTGATAAGTTAGTAGTCGAAAGGTGGGTTGTATTATATGCCCACCTTTCCTTTATATCGACAAAAAATTGTGAGAAGTAAATCTGAGATTGATTAATATAGTTCTACGAAATATGAAAAATCCTGCATCTATTATGATATTTTTTTTGCTGATGGGCATTCATCCTATTTGCAGGGCCGAATTAATTAAAGGTATTTACCTACCTGAAGACTCCCTTAAAAATCATCGGCTGGTTAAGGATAGTCTCGAACTAATTTTCAGGGATCCTCCGGCTATCCATCAACCATATGTCTGGTGGCATTGGATGGGACCAAACTTCTCGGAAGAGGGTATAACCAAAGATTTGGAAGCCATGAAAGATGCTGGTATTGGTGGGGCTACCATTTTTAATCTGACTTCTGCTGTTCAGGAATCGCATGCCCCAACCTTAAAGAATCCATGGCCTGATAAAACTTATAGAGGTCCTGAATATTGGAAAGCTATTCGCTTTGCCGCTTCCGAAGCGCAAAGATTGGGATTGGAAATTGGACTTCATAATACCGTAGGTTACTCAACAACTGGAGGCCCTTGGATAGATGAAAAACGAAGCATGCAAAGGCTTATATGGAGCGATACTATTATTAATGGTAGTGACAAGGGATTTATAACCCTAAAGAATCCTGTTCTGGCAGCCGATGAAGGGTGGGGAAGAACCGGCCGTAAATTATCTTTTTTCAAAGATATCACCGTTTTGGCGGTTCCAGCTGATAAATCCCTTATCGATACAACTGAAATTATTAATCTTACAGCGTATTATAACACCAAAAATGGATTGAGATGGAATCCGCGTCCGGGGAAATGGAAAATATACAGAATTTGCCATGCTTCTACCGGCAGACCTCCGCATCCTGTTCCCGATGATGTAATCGGGAAAACGCTCGAAGCTGATAAAATGAGTACAGAACAAAGCATTTACCACTGGAATTCATTAATGGCTCCGGTTCAGCAGCATCTGGGCGAATATTTGGGTAAATCGTTCAAACATATGCTTATTGATAGCTATGAGGCAGGATACCAGAACTGGACACCTAACTTCCGTTCCGAATTTCAAAAAATAAAAGGTTATGACCCGCTGCTTTGGATAGTTTCTATGGGACAACCTGTTACCGGTGATGAAAATTCCAAAAAACCTCTGAGGATTATTGTTAATGAGGAATTAACCAAACGATTTGAATGGGATTATTATGATGTTATTAATCATCTGTTTTTCGAAAATGGTTTTAAAATCGGAAAGGAAATTCTTGCCAAAAATAAGCTTTTGCTCCAGTTCGAACCATATGGCGGAACTTTTAATACCTCCCAGGGAGCAGCTTTGGCAGATCTGCCCATGGGTGAATTCTGGACATACAGCAGTGGTGAAATTAACAGCATTATTCCTGCAACTGCCCGAAGTACCGGTAAAAAAGTTGTAGGAGCAGAAGCATTTACAGGTTGGCCCACAAACAGCATGTATACAGAAGATCCTGCCTACCTTAAGAAAAGTGCTGATGGCAGTTTTGCATCAGGTGTAAACCGCCTCATTTTACATCACTGGGTGCATCAACCTTTCGACGATAAATACCTGCCCGGTATGAGCATGGGGTGGTGGGGAACACATTTCGGAAGAAATCAAACATGGTTTGAACCGGGAAAATCGTTTTTTAAATATTTGGGGCGCTGCCAAACAATGCTTCAGCAGGGTGAGCAGGTAGCCGATTATCTTTGTTTCGAAAAAATGGTAGGGTTTTCGGATGTAATCTCTAAAAATGAATTTTTAACTCTGAAAATTTCGGTTGAAGATAACCGAATCATACTTCCTTCAGGTAGAAATTATCCATTTATGGTTTTCAGTGACAGCCTTATGTTGCCTGAAGTTGCCATTAAAATCAAAGAACTGGTTGCATCCGGGGCCATCATTATATCTCCCAAACCGTTGAGATCACATAGCCTGAAAAATTATCCTGAATGTGATAATATAATCAGGCAGATTGGTGAAGAAGTTTGGGGACAGAAAAACCATAACATTTACGGAAAAGGAAAAGTATTCACCAGCCTTAAAGATGCTGTAAATGCATCGGGCATAACACCCGATTATATTATAAGAAATGCGAGTTCTCCCGATAAAATAAAAGTAGTTCATCGAAGTTCGCCAAAGGCTGATATTTATTTTGTGGCCAATACCTATGAAAAACCGCAACATGTTAGGTTATCTCTGCGCATTTCAGGTAAACAACCCGAAATATGGCAGGCTGAAGACGGATCTATTCATGAAGCCAATGTTTGGAATAATATTGCTGATCGCACTGAGGTAGATCTCAACCTTAAAGGATCACAATCTGTTTTTGTTGTATTCCGTAATCCTGTTAAAAAATATGTCCATCCGGTATCAGTTGAAATAAAAGATACATTAATCGAATGGAGTATTTTACCCGCAAATAAAGAAAAGACAATTATCGTTTCATCAAAACCTGCAATGGCAAAGGTTGGTTATTCATCCGGCGAAGTTAAAAATGTTCAGATTCCTTCAGGGTTTGTTAAAGAAATTTCCGGCAATTGGCTTGTATCTTTTTGTCCAAAAGCAGATTCATGTTTTAATATGGAATTCCCCGAGTTAATTGATTTTAGCAGACATCCGGATAAAGCAGTGAATTATTTTGCAGGGACAGCTACTTATTCATTGCAGTTTAATGTTGATAATGTTTCCTCAACTGATTACAAACAGGTTGTTCTGGATCTAGGTGAACTAAATGATATTGCCGAAGTAAAATTAAATGGCAGGAATATCGGTGTTATCTGGTATCCTCCATATAAAACTGATGTTACAAATTTCATAAAACCAGGAGTTAATAACCTCGAAATAGCTGTTACCAATAACTGGGCAAACCGAATGATTGGCGATGAACAGGAACCTGCCGACTTTGAATGGGGACTGGACAGAGGTGCGGAGTTTGGAAGGGCAATGCTGGCATATCCCGAATGGTTCCTGAAGAATCAGCCCCGCCCATCAAAGGGGAGAAAAACTTTCTCGGTGTGGTATTATTACAGATCCGATAGTAAATTGCAGCCGGCAGGACTAGTTGGCCCAGTAAAGTTAATATTCGAAAAAGGGATAAAACTTTAATCCGCATTCGGATTTAAAATTAGAATTGTTATGGGTAAGTTCAGCAGGAAAAATAAGCAGTGTATATTCTTTCTTTTAGCACTGTATATCACCGTAATAAACTCATATTCACAAGAGTCGAATGAGAGCAATATGGTAATGATCACACCCGGTACACCTTTCGACACAATAATAAAAAAGGCGGCTCACGTTAAGCCTACACCAAGGCAGGTTACCTGGCAGGAACTCGAGTTTACATCGTTTGTACATTTTGGATTAAACACTTTTTACGACAGAGAATGGGGAGAGAAGAATTACGAGGCTTTGCGCTTTAATCCATCAGCTTTAAATGCAGGTCAATGGGTAAGAACTGCGAAGATGGCAGGCGCAAAATTGCTGATTATTGTTGCTAAACATCATGATGGGTTTTGCCTCTGGCCTTCTAAACATACCAGTTTTTCTTTAAAAAATAGTCCCTGGAAAAACGGAGCAGGCGATGTTGTTGGCGAAGTAGCCGAGGCATGTCGGAAACAAGGGATAAAGTTCGGGGTATATCTATCTCCCTGGGATATCCATTCCCCTGTTTATGGTACCGAGGAATACAATCAATATTTTAAAAACCAGCTCAGGGAATTGTTGACAAATTATGGTGAAATATCGGAAGTATGGTTCGACGGTGCATGTGGCGAAGGGCCGAATGGAAGAAAGCAGGTATACGACTGGGACGGTTACTTTACGCTCATCAGGGAACTTGCTCCCAATGCCGTTATTGCCGTTATGGGGCCCGATGTGCGCTGGGTAGGCACCGAAACTGGTTACGGAAGGGAAACCGAATGGAGTGTTGTACCTGCCTCTGCTGCCATGATGGATGATATTGCTTACGGTTCCCAGCAAAGTGAAACTGATGGCATATTCATTCCTTCGGACGACCTTTATAAACCCGATATTGGCAGCCGGGATAAAATTAGAGATGCCAAAGGGCTGATCTGGTACCCGTCGGAGGTGGATGTATCGCTGCGTCCTGGCTGGTTCTATCACAAAAAGGAAGACTCCCTGGTTAAATCGCCCAAAAAGCTGGTCGACATTTACAATGCCTCTGTGGGGCTCAATTCGGTTTTGCTGCTTAACTTTTCGCCCGATAAGCGTGGCCTTATCAACCGGAATGATATCCAAAACGTTCGGGGGATGAGAAAAATTCTCGACAAAACTTTTAAAAACAATCTGGCAAAAAATGCTTCCCTGCGTGTTGATGTTGTAAATATAGCCTACAATGCTGAGCATATCACCGATAACGACCCGCTTACTTATTGGACACCAGGAATTGAAAAAACTACGGCCACTATCGAAATCAGTCTTTCCAAAAGCAAGACTTTTAATCGTTGTGTGCTACAGGAGAACTTTCGGAATGGTCAGCGTGTGGAATCGTTTGTATTGGATGTTTTTCAGAATGGTAAATGGGAGAAACTTACCGGGGGCACTACCATCGGGTATAAGCGGATTCTTGTTTTTGACGATACAAACACTCAGAAAGTCAGGCTTCGGATTTTGTCATCGCGCGATTATCCCGAAATTTCTACTTTTGGACTGTATAAAGCCCCATAAATAATGTATATTCAAAAATTCGATATGGCTAAAATTCTTTTTTTCAAAAGAGCGGTCATTTTTCTG